>ERZ827490.423-NODE-423-length-69784-cov-12.876680_pt1 | contig 69784 bp, 83 predicted proteins | sample MGYA00519770_ERZ827490 | MGnify/ENA primary metagenome ERZ827490 (study PRJEB31778, sample SAMEA3449324) | human gut metagenome | biome: human gut; feature: human-associated habitat; material: faeces | place: United Kingdom | collected 2010/2012 ... | reverse complement strand
TTCCCAAAGGACACTGGAACGCTATCTGACTTCCTACTTGAAAGGCGGATTTGATGCTCTGAAGCCGCAGAGCAGGAGTGCTGAGTGCAAGTACAAAATCCCGCAAGAGTTGCTAGACGAGGCCATCCGGCTACGCAGGGAGCTCCCCAGTCGAAGTGTCCCGACCATTATTAAAATTCTTGAACTGGAGGGGAAAGCAGAGCCCGGATTCCTGAAGAGGACCACCTTGCAGGATGCCCTGAGCAGGGCCGGATATTCTTCTGCTATGATGAGCCTCTACAACGATAAAGGCTATGCTTCCCAACGATTCCAGCGCGCTCACCGGCACGATTTGTGGCAAGGCGATATTAAGTATGGCCTTATCCTCAATCTGGGAGGGAAAACCACACAGACCTACTTTTCCTGTCTGATTGACGATGCCACCCGGTATATCCTGCACGGTGAGTTCTACGGAAATATGGAACAGGGCATTGTGGAGGACACGCTGCGAAAGGCAATGACCAAATACGGGCTGCCCAAGCGGCTCTACTTTGACAACGGCAGTCAGTACCGCACTCGCTGGATGAAGCGAGCCTGTGGGCTTCTTGGTATCCGACTACTGTATGCGAAGCCCAGAAATCCGCAGGGCAAAGGCAAGCAAGAGCGGTTCAACCAGACTTTGGAGGCATTCTTGGCCGAGGTTGCTCTTCATCCACCTGAGAGCTTGCAGGAGTTGAATGCGCAGTTTAATGCATGGCTGAGTGAGTGCTACCATTCCAGGCCCCACAGCGCTTTGGGAACAACCCCGGAAATTGCTTTTAAGACTGACTCCATGCCGCCTCGCTTTGTGGACAAGGCGCTTATGGCAAGGGCCTTCCTCCGCTGCGAAGCCCGCAAAGCAGACAAGAGCGGAGTGATTAGTTTTGGCGGGAAGCGGTACGATTTGGGCGTGACTTTTGCTGGGCAGCATGTGGATGTGGTCTATGACCCGGCCTGCACGGATGTGCTCACGATCGAAAGCCCGCTCTGCACACCGTTCCAGATACGCCAGATTGTGATTGGTGAGCATGTGGCCCCCAGGCCGACGAGGAAAGAGGTTGAGCGTATCCCCGTTGACCATTCCAGGCTTCTGGACGCACTCGCTGAACAGTACCAGGACAAGCAGCGCCGGAGGGCTATTTCTTATACTTCCGAAATCGAGAAGGGGTGAGCTGTGTGTACGAAGACTTTTTTGAGATGAAGAAGACCCCGTTTGTACGAAGCATCCCGGTGGATGACCTCTACATGGACCAGGATACCGAGGAGATTCACAACCGTCTTCTCTACGCGACCAGACGCCAACTTTTTGCTCTTGTGATTGGCGACCCTGGCACTGGCAAAACAACCTCTTTGCGCCGCCTGAAAAGCGCCCTGAATGGACAGGAATACGCCGTCTTGTATCTTTCCGAATCCAAGCTCACGCCACGGTATTTCTACAATGGGCTGCTTGAACAACTGGGGTGTGAAACAAGATTTTACCGAGGTGACGCCCGGAATCTGCTGCACCACCAGATTGAAATTATGCGCGGCGTTGAGCACCGGAAACTGGTGGTGATTGTGGATGAAGGGCATCTTCTCTCTAAAGAGATGCTCGAGGAAATTCGCTTCCTCCTCAACTACCGGATGGACTCCGAGAATCCACTTGCGCTGATTTTGGCCGGGCAAACTGAACTCTGGGAAAAGTTGAAGCTACACGCGTACCGGGCTATTCTCCACCGGGTTGACATCCAGTGTTTCCTGGCCCCGTATGACTTCTCACAGACAAAAGCATACATTGAAAAGCAGCTGGCCTATGCTGGTCACTCCAACGCGATTTTCTCCGAGGATGCCTTGAAAGTCATACACTCTTTTTCTTCCGGCATCCCGCGCCTGATTAACCGGGCCTGTACTCAGTCACTTGTCTACGCTTACCAAAATCGCCGGCCTATTGTTGATGACCGGATGGTACAGCTCGTCTTGGTGGGCGAGGTCTCTTGAATCTACTAATGAAGGGAGCGGCTCTGGCCCCTCCCTTCTCTTGTACGACAAAATACTCCAGCGACGTCTATTCGCCCCGCCCGCCGGACATCCGTGTCCGGCTTCTTCCGACAAAACCGCCCGTCCATTTTACGACAGAACAGCCCGGCCGCGACACCAGTAGTTGTTAAAACGAGTAGCGTTTGGTATAATGAGTTTAAAGAAGGAGACCGCTATGCCAGAGAAAACATACATTGCTATCGACCTTAAAAGCTATTATGCCTCTGTTGAATGTGTGGAACGAGGGCTTGACCCTCTTGTGACAAATCTTGTCGTTGCAGACAAAAGTAGAACAGAAAAGACCATATGCCTTGCTGTATCGCCAGCCCTCAAAAGCTTTGGTATCCCAGGTAGACCAAGGCTTTTTGAAGTCGTCCAAACAATTAAGCGAGTGAATGAGCAAAGGCAAAGAAAAGCCCCCGGAAAAAGGCTGACGCAGAGTTCGTATGACATAGGAGAGTTGGAAACGCATCCGGAATATGCGGTTGATTATCTGGTAGCTATTCCTCAAATGGCACATTACATGGAGCGCAGCGGGCAAATTTATAAGATTTATCTAAAACATGTTGCCCCTGAAGACATTCATGTGTATTCCATTGACGAAGTTTTTATCGACGCGACTTCGTATCTCGAAATGTATGATGTAACTCCACGGGAATTTGCGAAGCGTTTGATTCAGGATGTATATAGTTCAACCGGCATAACAGCAACCGCAGGAATTGGGACCAATCTATATCTATGTAAGGTAGCAATGGATATTGTGGCAAAGCATGTTCCACCGGATGAAGGTGGTGTTCGTATTGCCGAACTTGATGAGATGTCCTATCGTCGTAAACTATGGACACACCGTCCGTTGACAGATTTTTGGCGGGTGGGGAAGGGATATGCAAGGAAACTGGAAGAACATGGCTTATATACGATGGGCGACATCGCACGGTGTTCTATTGGCCAAGAGAATGATTATCTCAATGAGGAATTGTTGTATAAGCTGTTTGGTGTAAATGCAGAGCTTCTCATCGACCACGCATGGGGATGGGAGCCCTGTACGATAGAAGATGTAAAAGCGTATGTGCCGGAAGCTAAAAGCGTTGGCGCAGGGCAAGTTCTGCAGCGTCCTTATCACAGTGAAAGCGCAAGGCTTGTTGTTAGAGAAATGGCAGACAGCCTCTCTCTGGACCTTGTTGAAAAAGGGCTTGAGACAAATCGAATTGTATTGACGATTGGGTATGACATTGAGAACCTAAAAGATTCGAAGATTCGTGATAAATACAAAGGCCCTGTTACAGTGGATGCTTATAACAGGAAAGTGCCAAAGCATGCTCATGGAACAAGAAATTTGAAGGGAATGACATCATCAACCAAGCTCATTACATGTGCGGCCGTAGAGTTATTTGATGAAATCATAGACCCTAAGCTGCTGGTTCGGCGTATCAACCTGTGTGCAGAACATGTATTACCGATTGGCCAGTCGGCCACTGAGGATTCTGTAGAGCAAATGAGTTTGTTTTCAGATTGTCAAGAAAGCAAAGAAAAAGAAGCGCGGGAGAAAGAATTCCGGGCTAAGGAACAATGTATCCAGGAAGTGATATTACACATCAAAAATAAATTCGGTAAGAATGCGGTTCTCAAAGGGACCAGTTTACAGGAAGACGCGACAGCTCAAGAAAGAAATGGACAGGTTGGGGGACATCGGGCATGAAGGATAGTCATACATCTTTTCCATATGAGGATATTATTGCCTTACCGCACCCCACCTCAGTAAAGCATGGTCGGATGTCACAGGCAAACCGAGCCGCTCAATTTCAGCCGTTCAGTGCGCTATCCGGATATGAAGATGTCGTCGATGAAACCGCAAGGCTTGTGGATTCCAAAGTAGAGCTTGATGAAGGTGAAAAAGAAAGAATCAATCAGATAATGTGTGAGGCACTTAGCAATTCTCAAGTTGTGAACATCCAGTATTTCTGTGCGGATAAAAGAAAAGCGGGTGGCAGCTATAGACAGGCCAATGGAGTAATAAGGAGGTTTATTGAGATAGAAAAGGCCATTCAAATGATGGATGGGCTTTTGATACCGGTCGATGATATTCTTTCTATCTCACAGGACGGTTAAAAGGATGCTGCGGTTTGCGCCAAATTCCAGCATTGGATGTGGCAGGCCTGGTGTGGAGTTGTGGTCTCCCGAAAAGTAAATAAACTATTATTCATCAAAGAATAAAACGCTACTTGTGTGTTCCGGAAATGGACGCATAGGCAGCGTTTCTTTGTTTACATAAAACTTAAATTTAAAGGATGGGATAATTCAGATTGAACTAACAGACTTTGATTTTGCGTAAAACATTGCCTGGTTAAGGAAATGCGCGACGGAATAGACGAGGCAATTGCTGAAACGGAAATGAGTTGACTGAGGAGGAAACTAATATGGCGAAAAAACAGATTTTTCTTGTCTATGCCTGTGATTTGTGGAAGGGCAGAGATTCTATGCGCTTAGTAATGGCGAGTTCGTCTGCAGCAAAAACAAAGCGCTTCATATCGAAACAAATCGAAGAAGACAAAATGGAGTACGACCGCCTTGGCGATAGACCGCCGAGGGAAGAAGCCATGATTTTTCGAAAAGATTGGGACTCGTTAACGAGGCGAGAACTCAATAGCAATTTGAGATATGGCTTTTACGACTATGTTTATGACGGGGAAGAAATTTAAGGGGAGGTAATGGCTTTGTCAATTTTGGATTTACAAGATGTAACAAGTCTTTGTGAGTGCTCAGAAGATAATGACCTGACTATTACGCCGGCAATGTCTCTTCCAGAGGGGTGGACCTGGCGTGATTGGGACGATGGGAGTGGGTCTTTAAACGGCCCAGCCAAAAACCAAAGGTTCCTGTTTGGCTACGACCTCAGTCCATATAGCAGCTCTGGTGGGATTGAGTACCAAGAGTCCACTGAGCGCCCATACAATGTATTTTGGGGGACGTTGGCGGAATACAAGGAATGGGCTGAAGCTCGTGTTCAAAAAGTATTGTAAAGGCTTTGGCATAATAACAAGGCCCCCTTTGGGCCTGCGAGCTAAGGCTCAGCCGAATTGCCGGCAGCACAGTCCCCGCTGACTAAATGGCAGGGATGCCCCGACCATAAGGCGCAAGCCGTTGGCCAGGGAGGTTCACCTCGTGCTGGGGCCTATCACATTGTGGGCAAATATGAATTTATCGAGCGCGCCGTAAAACCCCTTGCTTTAGCTATGGGGATATAAGGCGCGTCAATAATGCTTAAGCATTGAGGGTGGATTTTGGTATAATAAAAACGATTTCCAATAAGGAGGCGGAAATATGCGTACTGTCGTTAAGACATATAAGTTCCAATTATACAAAAGCAAAAAGAACAAACATCTGGACGACGGTATCAATATTGCCGCCGCCATTTGGAACTACTGCATTGCAATGCACCGCAAATACTATCACATGTATGGAAAGCACCTTTCTGCCAATAAGCTGAAGTCTCATATCACCAAGGTCAAAAGAACGCTCCACCCTGAGTGGCAGGCTCTTGGGAGTCAGGCAATCCAGGATGTGGTGGAGCGGGTCGACCGTTCCTACAAAGCTTTTTTCGACCACGTGAAGCAGAAACGTCATGGTAGAAAATCTCCGCCTTCGTTCAAAAAAAGTTCCCGCTATTCGAGCTTCACGCTCAAACAGGCGGGGTATGACTTCCATGCTGATAAGAAGGTAACCATCATGGGGCGGGAGTACAAATACTGCAAATCCCGTCCCATTGAAGGCGAAATTAAAACACTTACTGTTAAGCGCAATATGCTGGGAGAATTCTATCTCATCGTCGTCACCAGACAGGAATGCAATGACATCTATCCGCGAGCAGGTAAAGCTGTCGGGATGGATTTCGGCTTGAAGCATTTCCTTAATTTAGATGATGGTTCTGTGATAGATTCACCCCAATGGTATAAGGCTTCGATGAAAGAGCTGCGAGCTGCCCACCGTGCGATATCCCGCTGCCAGAAAGGAAGCAGGAACCGCTGGAGGGCTGTCCAGCATCTGGAGCGTGTGTACCAGCGCATCAGCAACCGCAGGCGTGACTGGTTCTTCAAGATGGCAAATCAGCTTGTGAGCGAGTACGCCATCATTTGTATCGAAGACCTCAATCTCGATGGGATGAAACGCTTGTGGGGACGGAAGGTCAGCGACCTTGCATTCGCAGAGTTTGTGTCTGCCCTTGAGTGGGTGGCTGGCAACGCCGGCTCAACCGTTGTAAAAATCGACAGGTGGGCGCCGTCCACTAAAGCCTGCCATGTGTGCGGGGCTGTCAATACGAGTCTCGCGCTCAAGCAACGCAGCTGGACCTGCGAGAGTTGCCACACCATGCTGGACAGGGATACGAACGCAGCTATCAATATCAAACAGATGGGACTGACCATGCTGACCACATCGGTTTAAATAATTTTTGGTGGGCGGGGCATCGTCCACTGTGGAGGAGCAGTAAGACTGGGTTAGCTAGCAGCTCCGATGAAGCACAATTTCCAGGTGTCCAGGGTTAGAAGCCCCGGACTTTAGTCCTGGGGAGTATGTCACCAAATACTGACCTAAATAGCGGCCATAACGGTATACTACTGTTCAACTGCGAATACATGGAAAATAAGGGGTGGAGTTTTAGAAAAGTTGGCGAATAACTGACAAGCAAAGGGCGTTCTCAAACGAGAACACCCTTTGCTTAGCCTATAAGTATTGCATTCAGTTCATAATTCTACAATTGTGGTTTCCAACATTTTTTTAAACACGCCAAGGCGCTCGCAAAAAAGCGTGTATTGAGGAGTTCTATTTTGAACCGCATGAAGTTCGATTCCTTGATGTATTTTAAGCCAAAAGGAAAGCAGGTCGCAATTAGAAAACCAGCTTTCGCTTTTGTGGTCATAAAAAATATACACGTATGAAGAATACGGATTTCGAACTTTAAAATATTGATAATAAAGCTGGCTTTTATTGTTATTTTGAACAATATAGCTGGTAAGTTCTTGTGGCGAAGAGGAAAGGGGTGAAGAAGAGGAAGAGTTGGCAAAGGTTGTTTCCAAAATGCTTTTTGCAATACTGTCGATTTGTGTGTAGGTACACTCGGCAATGTCGAAAGTTTTTTGTATAACACACAAAAGCTGGGAAGTATTTTTTTGTGTGACATCCCAGTTGTCATCACATGTAAAAACCCTATCATCAATTATTACTAATTCTGTCATGTTTACTACCTGTTGACAGGAATATATGTCGGTGGGAAATCAAAGGAAAACCATCCGGAACCGGAAGTGTAATTGTCAACATATGCTCTAAAGTTAATTGCATCCACATTAACGCCCTTTACCTCTTCAGGGATAAAGCATGTGCCGACAGGAATAAATCCTGACAAAAGTCCATCAACAGTAATTGACACAGGTTGATTAAAATATGGAGCTTCGGGATTTAAAATGGAGGATTTTTTTATAACAAGGGCATCTGCCAAAATCATATTCACTGGATACCCACCACTCCATCTAATATAAACTTGATGAAGATTATCTATTCCTCCTGTATTCGGAACCAATTGGACTTTGACAACAGTCGGTACAGTTGCGGCTCGCAAAGGCCCGGTTTCTCCGTCTGGATTTGAAGCGTCAACAGGAACAGAAATCTCACCAATGACTACTTCAATAGAGCCATCGGGATTTATCGTGACAGGGTCATCGGCATAGACGGGAACCGATAAACAAATCACAAAACAGACGATTGCTAAAAGCGAACTTAAAATTTTAACTGTTTTTTGTTTTGTCATAACGTTTACACCCTCCATGTTACATTGAATATCGTTGAGGCGTACTTCTTGAGAATGTTTATGTAGTGAATAGAACTAAAATCAGCAGCGCTGCTTACAGTATTTAATATAACGTGCCTTTGCTGCTTATTCAATGTTATCGACGTGAAATGTCCTTTTGGGGGCGTGAATTAAGTGACGCAACAGTAATAGTAAGTGCAATTCCGAAAGCAACGTCAAACATATACGTATCTAGTTATTTGCAAAGCTTTGCTTTTGTACGAAAAGTTATTTACAATATCTTCATCAAAGAATCGAACGCTTATCTGGTGTGACGAAATCGCGCCGGATAGGCGTTTTTCATAAAAAAAGAGGAAATTCTAATGGCAGCACTGAAATATATCGCCGACCGTATGGATAAAATCGTTAAAAGTAAATGGGTACTGCTCGAAGAAATAGAAACCTGTCTGCCGGACGTTACAATAGTTGTTTCTGAGCTTGTCTTGAAAGGCCTTCGAAACAAATTGATTTTATCGTTGGACATATTCCTGTTGATTCTCCCTGCTGTAATACAGGCTTTCTGTATGCAGCAAAGGAAGAGAATAAGGCGGTATTAAAACGTTTTGCTTTGTCCAATATTGAAGAGCTTGGCAAGGTATTGCACCAGAGAATAGATGAACTCTTGAACAAATTGAGGTGATTGTTATGCAAAAAATTTTTCGAGGGAGAGGCTGTAAAAGCTGTCCAGTAAAAAACTGTGATACATCCCAATACCGAGGGAGTCGGTGCACAGCGCTGCGTGCGAGATACGGGGAAGACGACCCGGAAAATGTATCAAAGTATGATATCGATTTTCGTGGCGTTCATTGTTCCGGGGTCATGTGGGGGCTCGAACCGTATGTATTCTTGTTCGAAAGAAATGGGTTCAAATATGAGTATGAACAACCCCGATACATCGAGTCTTCTGCAGACACAGACCACATTCGAATCGTGATTGGCCTCTTTTTAGAACAGCTGGCGGACAATGCTCTTGCCAGTGAAGATTCCAGAAGAGAGGCTGATAAGAGAGGTGCTCCCGTAAAAATCCCAAGGATGACGGCCAATATCACCCCGGAAAAACTCCAGAATGCTATTCAAGACTTTGAAGATGAAGCCTATCACCATACGACTCATCCGGGAATCAGGGAGAGCTCTAAGGCCATTGCACTAAGATGTATGATTGACCGAGCTGAGACGGAGAGCTTGCTCCCATATACTGAAGCGGAGTTGCTAAAAATGCATGCTCAGCCGGCCTGGTGTAAGGAAACAAAATGCTGGGGAATTGTCTGTGTTGAGAATGATGGAAAGTGGGCTAACATTCCCCTTTTTGTTTTTCTGGATGCAGAATATTTCACCAGTACGAAGTCTGTGTATAACATAAAGGAACGCGGGTTGACTTTGTATCGACAACCTTTGGACCTGTAAATAAGGAGGGTTAAAATGCAAGATGTGAATCATCAGAATGACTTAACTATGGTGGACATCCTTGCTCATTGGTTCGAATTCAGCGGCTATGACAAGGACCAGAAATCTTTCAACTTGCTGTCCAGCGAGTATGAGTACAACCGTGCAGGGAAAAGGATTGAGGTTTTGTTGAGGGATTATGACCCAACAGGGACATTGGTTGTCATTTACGCAAAATCAATCTTCAAAAAACATGCAGTCTACCAGGATGCATCTGTGGGATATTCTTGAAAACCCTGAAAGCTTGTGTGAGTTCCAGTGGGCATACAGAGATTTCCATTCGCCGGCTGTGCTTGACGCAGAAAAACAATATGCGGATATGATGTATGGACTAAATTCATCGCAAATTTGAAAGGAGCGAAAATAATGTATTATGTATTAAATTTCTCGAATCACTTTTTTGTCAGTTGTGATACGGAAGAAGAGGCGCGAGAGGCCATCCATAAAATGATTACGGATGGGACATGCGAAGAAAACATTGAAATTGTTGAGGCTTTTTCAGAAGGCACTCGATTTTTGGCGAAAGATTTTTGAACAGAGAAAGGCCCCGCAATGAAGCGGGGCCTTTCTTATGCACTTTTGTTTGAATGGTGATGTTTAACTGAATCCGAGATGGAAAGGTCTGGTGCAGGGACTTCATTTTGCCTTTGCGCATAACAAACTATGCGATGCAATAAAATACCGCCAGCACCTATTATCAAACCCAAGATGGGGAAAAGCCAATCTGTAAAAGAATACACGGTCTCATTGTTGATTATCATTGCTGCAATCCGGAACCCGGCAGAAGCGATACCAGTGCTTCCCCAGACTAAAAGCCATTTCAGTAGACGAGGAGAGGCGATTTCTATACGGAATATGATGACCACAACGGGAATGGAAAAAATGAATAGCAGCGCAGTAAAGAATAGACTGCAGACATCAAAGATGATTTTCAACACACACCGTCACCTCGTTCTGCGAAATAGTATACCGTTTTTTACAATATTTCGCAAGACAGGAACCCCATACTGCTTCCCTTCCATATAACATAGCCACCCCCCTTATCTATGGGGACATTTTTTACTTCCTCAATGCGAGACAGTTTTGTCGGGATTTTCTTGAGTTGATTGCGTATTCCCGAAAAGTAAGTAAAATTTTTTGCATCAAGGAATAGAAACCAATTTGGCGATTCGTAAATAACAGGGCAAATTGTGTCTGTCCTTGGGAAGTACATAACCGTATTAAAAATTTTTAGGGGGTAAAAATATGACAAAGTATGTTAGAAAACGCGATGGGAGTTTTGTCGCTTTCCAGCGTGAAAAAATTGCTTTTGCAATTCAGCGGGCTATGGAAGCGAGTTGCCCAGACATGACAGTTGAAGAAATGGAGGAGACTGCAGAAAAGTTGGCTGAGGAAGTTGAGTTCCAAATTCTCAATGACCGAACCACACAGGTTCCTTCTGTAGAGGCAATTCAAGACGAGGTAGAAAAAGTCATTATCCGGCACAACCTCGCGGAAGTGGCAAAAGCGTATATCCTATACCGTAAGAAACGGCAGATGATTCGCGAGAGTGCCAATAGCCTGAGCGGGCAGCTGAAAGAGATTTTCGATTCTTCGTCCATTGATTCCGACCTCAAGCGTGATAACGCGAATGTGGATGGAAACTCAGCCATGGGCACAATGCTACAGGTAGGAGCTGCAGCGAGCAAGCTTTTTTTCAGTGAAAACTATTTGACGGAGGAGCAAAAGCAGGCAAATCAGTGCGGGGATATCCATATCCACGATTTTGATTTTTACGCGCTCACAGAAACTTGCTGCCAAATTGACTTTAAGGCATTGGCAGAGTGTGGTTTTTCTACCGGTCACGGGTTCATCCGGCCGCCGCAGAGTATTCAGAGTTATGCCGCTTTGGCATGTATCGCAATCCAGGCGAATCAAAACGACCAGCATGGCGGACAGAGCATTCCTAATTTTGACTATGCAATGGCACAGGGAGTAAAAAAGACCTATGCCAGAGAATTCGAACGGATTCTTTGTGAGTATTATGAGGAAATGAAGGGAAAGGAACCTGATGAAGAGAAAGAATTTGTACATCAAATCCTGACAGATATAATTAAAACACAGCCGGCAATGGTTCATCATGAAAAATTTGATACTGTCCTAGTGAGTACTTTAATGGTATCGGTGTTTGGCTATATGAATAAAGAATATCAATTGATATTGGATGAGATTGTAGCCAGAATACATAAAAAGGCATATCTTATGACTGAAAAAGCTACCCACCAAGCCATGGAAAGCCTGGTTCACAATTTGAACAGCATGCATTCGCGTGCAGGAGCGCAAGTGCCGTTCAGCTCTTTAAACTACGGAACCGATACAAGCGCAGAAGGGCGTATGGCAATTCGTCAGCTTCTTTTGGCAACTGAAGAAGGTCTGGGGAATGGCGAGACGCCAATTTTCCCCATCCAGATTTTTAAGGTCAAAGAAGGCGTTAACTACAACGAGGGCGACCCGAACTACGACTTGTTCCGCTTGGCCATGAAGGTTTCGGCAAAGCGTTTGTTCCCGAACTTCACCTTCATTGATGCGCCGTTCAATCTTCAGTATTATGTCCCCGGGCATCCGGAGACGGAAGTAGCTACAATGGGGTGCCGCACTCGTGTTATGGGGAATGTCCATGACCCGGCTACCATTGATGAAAATGGGGTTTATCATCCCAATGGTGAGGTTGCATACGGCAGGGGGAACTTGAGCTTTACATCTATCAATCTTCCTCGTCTTGCAATTTTGGCAAATGGAGACGAAGAAATGTTCTTCGAATCTCTAGGAAAGATGATGAACCTTGTGGCTCGGCAGCTTTTAGACCGGCTTGAAATCCAGTCTCGGCGCCGCGTTTATAATTACCCGTTCCTGATGGGACAAGGGGTATGGCGTGGAAGTGAGAAGCTTTCGCCCGATGATGAGGTAAGAGAGGTGTTAAAGCACGGGAGCCTGTCCATCGGGTTCATTGGCTTGGCTGAAACACTCGTAGCCTTATACGGCCATCATCACGGTGAGAGTGATGAAATGGAAGAGAAAGGGCTCAAAATCATACGCTTTATGAGAGCTTTCACAGACCGTAAGGCACAGGAGACAGGGCTTAATTTCACGCTGCTGGCAACGCCGGCAGAGGGACTCTCTGGATATTTTGTCCGAAAAGACAAAAAACTGTTTGGAGAAATTCCTGGGGTCACAGACCGCGATTACTACACAAACAGTTTTCATGTGCCGGTGCATTATACTATATCGGCCTATGAAAAAATCCAGAAAGAAGCGCCCTTCCATGCGCTTTGTAATGCCGGCCATATTTCTTATGTGGAGCTGGATGGTGACATTGCAACCAATCTGGAAGCATTCGAGGCTGTCGTTCGTTGCATGCATGATGCAGGCATTGGATATGGCAGCATCAACCATCCGGTTGACCGCGACCCGGTATGTGGTTATGTGGGAGTTATCGGAGAGGTATGTCCTCGCTGCGGTCGGCGAGACGGCGAAGCTGTAAGTGAAGAGCGCCTTGCTGAACTTCGGAAGAAGTACCCTTCGATGCCTGTTTTCCAAGGTTTAGAGTAACATTTGCGGAGGCCTTTTGGCCTCCGCTTTTTTATTGATTGCGCGTTTCCGAAAAGTTCGTAGAGTTAAACTATCAAAAAGTATTTGGGAGGTGAATCAAATTGACGCCAGAAGAGAGATTCCAAGAGAATCAGAAATTAGTGCATTTTATATAAGGCGCTCGGGGAACCGACAACAGTTGATGTGGTTGGGCGTCTTGGGATGAATGAAAGCGTCTTTGGGTCTTTTCCGCAGGTCGAAATCATTGATATTCGGCCTGCTGGTTGACAATGTATAAATTGGAATTGGAGGAAAAATCGTGGTAAAAATCAAAAAACTCTGGTCGATTCAAGAGTTGCGAGAAAAGCTGCTCTACACCTTATTTATTTTGCTCTTGTTTCGACTTGGCTGTGGGCTTGCAGTGCCTTTCATCAATGCAGATGTTCTGTCTGCCATGTTCAGTTCTGGTAATACACTGGATTACCTCAACATGATTTCTGGTGGTGCTCTTGCCCAGTGTGCAATTTTAGCTTTGGGTGTTGCTCCGTATATCAATGCATCCATTATTGTCCAGCTCCTTTCTGTGGCAATCCCTTCCTGGAAGGCAGCAAAAAAAGAAGCGGACGGGCAAAAGAAAATTGAGCGGTATACCAGAACGATTGCCTTAGTGTTTTCGGTATTTTTGTCGGTGGGTTATTATCTTATCCTTCGCCGGTATGGTGCTCTGCAGTATACAGATGGCATCCCTGGATGGTTTGCTGCGGCGGTCATTGTTTCTGTTTTTGTCGCAGGGGCTCAAATGACAATTTGGCTGGGGAACAAAATCGATGAAAAAGGAATTGGCAATGGGGTATCCTTGATTATCTTTGCCGGTATCGTTGCAAGGTGGAGCAGCGTATATTCTGCAGTCCAGAATATCATCTTGAATGTGTCTGCCGGCAAATGGTATTTTATTGGGTTTGGAGCCCTCTTGGTCGTGTTTGTTCTGGCATCGATTTGGTTCGTGGTCTATGTGAGCGGGGCAGAGCGCCGAGTACCTATTCAGTATGCTGGCCGAACCAATGGGCGTGTACAATATCGCTCTCAGTCCAGCTTTATTCCCTTGAAGCTCATTATGAGCGGGGTACTCCCCATCATCTTTGCCAGCACGATTTTGAGCCTTCCTCAAACAATTGCGATGTTCATGGATGCAACCAAACATCCTCAGATGGTTTCGATGATGGCCGGATTTAATTCGTCCAATTGGATTTACTGTGTTTTGTATATTGCCTTGATTTTCTTTTTCAATTATTTCTATGTATCGATTCAGTTTGACCCGGTCGAAATGGCAAACAACCTGAGAAAGAACGGCGGGACTATCCCTGGGATTCGTCCGGGCAAAACAACCAGTGACTATATGGCAAAGGCAATGCATCAGCTTGCTGGAACTGGTTCCTTGGCTTTGGCTCTCATTGCACTTGCCCCGATTTTGCTGGGCAATACAACGGGGCTTGCTGTCCAGCTTGGAGGAACGAGCCTTCTCATTGTTGTCAGTGTTGCCACAGAGTTAATGATATCGATGGACTCGTATGTAACTGTTCGCCATCACAAAGGCTTTTTGTCGTAATGGGAGGTTTGGAGATTGAAAGCGTATGAAGTTATTTTGGGAGTGCTTGCAATTTTGGCGGCGCTCACCGTTATCCTCTTTACGTTTATCAGCAAGAAAGAGGGGAAGGGCCTGTCGGCTGCTATTGGAGGAATGAGTTCTTCCATGGCGGCCAACAGGGACGGAGGGAATGAAGCCCTTTTCACCAGAATGGTGTGGTGCGGAGCAATTTGCTGCGTAATCGCCATTGTTGTGCTTGGGATTATGACGGCACATTTTGCGTAAAGGAGGGAGAAGAAGAGTGGAGAAAGTAAAAAATCCTCGTGGAAAAGTGTTTAATAGAGTAAAAGAGTTCCTTCATCCTACGAATGTTACCTGGAAATCTCCGAAGGATACCACACATGATTCCATGGTGGTATTAGGGGTTGTTGCAGCGGCAGGAATCCTGCTTGCGGGTTTTGATGTGTTGTTGGGCGTGGTTTTAGGTCTCGTGATGTAACCATTGCCCTTTCCCGAAAAGTTCGTAGTGTAAAAAGTATAAAAGCATAAAAACCGATTGTGTGATTCGAAAATGAATAACAAATCGGTTTTTGTGTTTTATCTTGAGGAAAGGGCGTGATTAACATTAGTTTTAAGCCTAAGAAGAGAAGTGACGGCGTGAATGTTCGGGCTCCAATGACCAAAGAGGCTGTAGCCGAATTGCTGAAAATTACCCCGGATGCTTTGGAAGCGTTTGAAAAGACATATGAAGTGGCTGCGCTGAAAGCAGATTCTATGCTCCACAGGGAGACAGTGACTTGAAAATCTCAGAGCGTCGCAAAATCGTGGATGAACTTTTCCCTTTTGCTATGAAAATGACGCAAAGAAAAGGGGAGGCAATCACTCAGTCCATTTATCAAGTGCAGGACAGAAATCTCCTGGACACATTTGTTCATAATCTGCCTTATCAGCTGACAAAAGACCAAAATGCAGCTATTCAGGAAATTGTTTCGGCCATGGAAAGCGGCCGCCGAGTGGATGCTTTGGTTCAAGGTGATGTGGGTTGTGGGAAGACCGTGGTGGCTATGGCTCTGTGCGTCGTTATGGCGCACAATGGTTTTCAATCGGCGGTAATGGCCCCTACGACTGTTCTTGCAGAGCAGCATTATAAGAAGTTCCGTGATGCTTTGGCCCCTCTTGGCATTACTGTTGATTATCTTGTAAGTGGGATGAGTGCAAAAGAAAGAAGCCAGATTCTGTCCTCTATTGAAAAGGGAGAGACCCAGGTTGTTGTTGGAACCCACGCCGTAATTGCAGACGCGGTCAAGTTTAAATCGCTTGGGCTTACTATCGTCGATGAAGAACATCGTTTCGGCGTGGAGCAGAGAGGGCTTCTTCAGCAAAAAGCCAAAGACGGCGTTCACAGCGTCAGTATGACAGCAACGCCTATCCCAAGAACTCTTGCAGTAACCCTGTATGGAGAGAATACGAGAATCATCAATATCCGGTCGATGCCTTCCGGTAGGAAACCGGTCATAACCGTTATCAATTCCAAGCCGGAAAAGGTGTGGGCGGCTATGCATCGGCAAATCAATGAGGGGCATCAGTGCTATGTTGTTTGCCCTCTAATTGAGGAGTCTGACAACGACGCTCTAACTGGAGTGGCCTCAGCAGAAGAAATATCCAAACAGCTCAAAAATTGGTTCGCTCCATACCCAGAGGTAACTGTTGACCTTATTACTGGCGACCTCAAAAAAGAAACGATTCAAAAAAGGTTGGAAGCTTTTGCAAAAGGGAAGAGCCAAATCCTTGTTTCTACGACGATTGTAGAAGTGGGCGTCGATGTCCCGAATGCAACCGTTATGGTAATCCAGAATGCCGAACGCTTTGGGCTTGCTCAGTTGCACCAGCTTTGTGGACGTGTTGGGCGAGGGAAGGCTCAGGGGTATTGCGTCCTCTTATCGCAGAAAAAAGAGAGTTCTCGTCTACAAATAATGACAGAAACTTCCGATGGGTTTGAAATTGCCCAAAGTGACCTTGAGATGAGAGGGTCTGGTAACTGGGTTGGGACGAAACAGCATGGATTTGAACGGAGCATTACCATGATGCTGCAGAACCCAGAAATTTACAGCAAGTGCATTGCGGAAGCAGAGAGACTCTATAAAGGGAAAGCCCAGTGGGATAAATGCATACAGATGTTCGAGCCGCCGGCCGAGTAAGGGGGAAAAGATGAAGACCATAACAATAGATATGAAAAAGCTGTCCGCAGCAAGAACTGGGATTGTTTTTATAGTCATATTCCATGTTGTATCAGGAATATTGCTCAAAGATGTAGCTCAGCGGGCGACTTGGCTACTCAATGAATCCGAAAGATGGTATTTTAAGGGGATTGGAGCCATTGATACTGTCTTATCGATTTTTGCAATTCTGTCGTTGGTGTTTCTTCTCCTGGGGCCGTATAGGGAGCTGGTTCGAGTGGGTACAAATGATAGTGATTATTTTAAGGGTGCATTTAAAAACCCGGAACAGTTCATGGAAGAAGTTCAATGCCAGTCAGATAAGGTGAAAACAATCCAAGAATGTTTAAAGCTATTCTTTGCTTGGACGGCTTTTTCTCAAATCTGCCACTATGCCCCATATCTGGAAGTCCTTTTCCTGTTTTGGGGATTCGCTGTCAGTATGTTTGGGGGAAGTCTTTTACACCTTCTACTCTACTTTGTAGCCGCTTTTATTTCAGCTTTTTATCGAAAGTATATCGGGAGTGTTTTGGAACCAGCCTCCGTGGTGGGCTATACCCAAAACATTGAAGAAAAGAAGGAGGAATAAATTTGAAAAGAATACTTGCTTTGATGTTGGCAGTGATGTTCAGCATTGCCTGTTTTTCAGGATGTGGACACGCGCCGACTGAAGAAGAGCTGCAGGCTCAAAAACTCGCAGAGATGGAGGCCGAAGAAGCATCAACTGGGCGCAAGCGTATGACCAGTGTAAATCTTGAAGACTGCGAAATTGTTCTGCGGGAATTTGTGGAAGGGATTCAGGCCGATGATACAGAAAAAGTCGCTGGAGCGGTCGGGTCACCCAATGTATTTGGCGAGAGCGATTTATATGGCTGGGCCCTGGCCAACGGGTACGAAGGTTTGCAGAAAACACCTTTGGAAGACATCCAGGTAAGAACGGAAAAGAATGGAGCTATAGCAAAGCTGTTCGTCTATATTGGAGTCACAGAAGATGAAATGGCAGTAGAGTATTCATCGGTGTATGAAGGCGGTCGATGGATTTTAGTACCTCCGCAGGGAGTTGCGGCCGAGTTTACCTTTACTGCCCCGACAAAATATGTGTCTTGCGGGGAAACCGATTTGACTCAATATACACTTACCGATGATGATGTGGGAATGATTCATATGATGATGAACGTCCGGTTAAGGTCTCCTGTTTTTGAAGGATAATGTAAAGCGCGCACATAATGTGTGCGCTTTTTCTTTGTACAATATGAGATTTTTGTTTCCAGGCTAAGAGATTACTTCTTTTGTTCCGATGGACAGTTTTTAACATAGAGGGGTACAATTTGAGTATGATGATAATTTCGAAAGGTTGATAAATTTGAATTATGCTCATGTTGTCATTGGTTTAATGGAAGGAGAGCTTCAGGCTACTGTTGTCCCGAATTGGACGCCGGGAAGCAAAGAGCGACAGCTATTTTTTTGTAGCAAACCGGGGGAAGACTTGGAGGGGGATGTAATCATTGCCAGTGAAAACGGTGTCTCACCAGCAATTAAAATACCGTTGGACTTTGAGGTGCTAAAGGGCTTGGATGACCTACTTATGATGGTGGCGGCATTCGCGTACCCAGAGACAGATACAACCTTTTTTGTTTATAACAAAAAATCAGATAAGCCTCAATATTCATTTAGTGTGGGATATGACAAACAACATATCCGTCACATCATATCGTACGCGCCGGCGCCATAGTGCAGAGCTTGAGTTTACCCGAAAAGTACGGAGAATAAAATGCAACAAAGAATACAACGCTTATCAGGTGATATCGAAAATACACCTGGTAGGCGTTCTTTGTTAAGAAAACAAAACTGGAGGGCATATGTATAAGTGAATGTGGAACATGAGTGCAAGATTCTTCCTGAGCATTTCAACAACATACTTGCGGGACTAAAAAGCTTTGAAGTCCGGAAAGATGACCGCGAACCACCCTATATGGCGGGGGACAGCCTTCTGCTGCGAGAGTGGGATGAAGGGATATATACCGGTCGCTGGATAAAAGCTGATATCCCTCTTGTGCTGCGAGGGGAGTATTGCAAACCTGGATATTGCACAATGAGTATTGTCCCAATATCTGCTGCCGGTTGCCGGTTCACACGCTTTCAAACCATTAAGGCATTGTCGTGTGCGGATGACATCGCTCTTCTTTTATCAGAGAGGGGTTTTTGCCCATTTACACATGAGAAAGGGCAAGGAGCATGTGAGAAAACCTGCAGGAACTGTGTATTAGATTGGCTCATGGAAGAAGATGCAGAACACTGACGCGCAATAGTAATTCTTGAATGAGAGGGAATGCACATGGAAAAAAATCAAAAAATCGAGGAACTTGTGGCTCAACTGAATGAAGCGGCCGATGCTTATTACAGCGGCAAAGATGAATTGATGAGCAACTATGAGTGGGACGCAGCATTTGATGAGCTAAAAAAACTCGAAGAGGAGACTGGATATATCCTACCGAATAGTCCGACACAAACTGTCGGTGGGGAAGAGGATGTATCCGGAGAAAAAGAACCTCATGAGTTTTCAGCATTATCACTGGCCAAAACAAAATCCGTTGAGGAATTGCAGAAATGGGCCGGAGATAAAGATGTATGGCTTTCTTGGAAGCTGGATGGGCTCACGCTGGTCTTGACCTATGATAATGGGCAGCTCACGAAAATCCTTACCCGTGGAGACGGACACATAGGTACGAATATCACTCACCTTAAAGGCTTGATTTCTGGCATGCCGATGCAAATTCCTTTTGCGAGGCATCTCGTTGTTCGCGGAGAAGCTTTGATTTCCAATAAGGACTTTGAGGCTATCAATGCGCTTATTGAGGATGAAGATGAGAAGTATGCAAATGCAAGGAATCTTGCGGCAGGTACGCTGGCTGTAGATGAAAAGAAAGCGCACCTGGTCAAAGAACGTAAGGTCACATTCAAAGCCTTTACCTTGGTGGATATTGGGGATGACCCTGGCATCAATCTTGGCTCCTGGGGAACCAGGATGGAGTTTCTTTCTGAATTGGGGTTCGCTGTTGTGGAATATGAGGCCGCATCAAAGGAGTCGCTGCCACAAGTTGTTGACCGTTGGACGCGAAAAGTGGAAACGAATGAGTTCGATTACCCTGTGGACGGGCTTGTTATTACCTACGATGATGTAGCATATGCATCGTCTGGCAGCGTAACAGGCCACCATGCCACACGCGCCGGCTATGCTTTTAAATGGCCAGATGAGTCTAAAACTACACCGCTTGACCATATAGAGTGGTCGTGTGCGACATCCGTCATAACCCCTGTCGCTGTATTCGACCCGATTCAGTTGGAAGGGACAACAGTTTCCCGTGCAAGTCTGGTTAATATCAGCGAAATGGAACGCCTTGGGATTGGTGCAAACGGCAAAACCAGGGTCGAAGTAATTAAAGCGAACAAAATCATCCCCAAGGTAATCGGGGTAAAACAGGCCGAGGGAACTTTTGAAATCCCGGAGTTCTGCCCGGTCTGTGGTGAGAAAACAGAAGTCCGAATTTCTACAGCTATGAAACGTACGGTAAAAACATTGGTTTGTACGAACCCTGATTGTGCAGCGAAGAAACTAAAAAAATTCGTACGGTTTGTGAGCAAAGAAGGACTGGATATCGAAGGGCTTTCTATCGAAACATTAAGAGTTCTTATCAGTCGCGGCTTTATCCATGAGTTCAGCGATATCTTTGCACTGAAATACCATGCGGCCGAAATCAGCAAATTGGATGGGTTCGGTGAACGCTCGTGCGAGAAACTGCTGCAGGCAATTGAAAAGAGTCGAGATGTGGATGCCGTGAATCTAATCAAATCTCTATCTGTTCCAATGGTTGGAAGAGATGCGGCAAAGAGGATTTTTGCAGCAATTGGATTTGACGGGTTCACGAAAGCCATTCAAACGCCCGGGGAAAGGTTTGAAAGAATCCCCGGCATTGGGCCGGAAAGAAGCAAAGCAATTATCGATTGGTTCTCCGATATGAAAAACGCTGATGAGTTTTCTCATTTGATGCGTGAGGTAAGACTCAAAAATGCACATAACAAAGTGAATTCTGGCGGTAAGTGCATGAGAATCACCTTTGTTATCACTGGAGAAGTCCATCACTATCCCAATCGGGATTCGTTTAAAGCGTATGTGGAGAGCGAGGGCGGAAAGGTGTCAGGAAGTGTTTCCAAGAAGACAGACTATCTTGTCAACAATGATGTGAACTCGACCTCTGGGAAGAATAAAAAAGCAAAGGAGCTGGGAGTCCCAATCATTTCTGAAGATGAGTTTGTCAGTAAATTTGTTCGTTAATAAATCTTGTGCTTTGCCAGAGGCGTCTCTTTTGAGGCGCTCCTGGCTTTTCTTGTGTTCTCCCGAAAAGTAAATACAATTGGCCTTATCAAAGAATAGAACGCAGATTTGGAGCTTGGGAAATAGCGCTTAATCTGCGTTTCCTTTGTTTACATATACTTTCATTTTTCGGCACTGTAAAGTAAAAATGAAAAAATAGGACCCGAAAGCACAAAAAAGCTCTATGCAACGAGCAGAAGCTCGCGCTTACGCTTTTTGGGCAGATGGAGGCCGGCACACTGAGCCGGAGTAAGGCCGTTTAAGGCAGAGTGAGGGCGGACGAAGTTGTAGAAAAAGATGAACATGGAAATGAGGTTGTTGGCAGAAGCGAAAGAGGAAAAGCCCTGTTTGGTCTTGTACCAGGCCTTGAACTGTTTGTTAAAGCACTCAATGAGGTTGTTGGTAATGTCGTCGTGGAAGCTCTCCACGCGGATGTGCTGAACCCCATGCAGCGTCTTGACAGGCATCTGATAGGCGAAGTAACGGTCGCTCACAATGGCGCGAGGCGAGCCTAAATTCTTTACCGCTTCCAGTATGGTGAAAGCCTGAGGGCTGTCCCTGTGGCGGTCCAGATGGAAGCCAAGGACAAAGCGCGTCTCACTGTCCAGAATGAGCCAGAGGTAGTATTTCTTGCCCTGTATCTTAACGACAGTTTCATCGGCGTGCCACTCGTCAGAGTTGAAATTGAGCGCCGGAATGAGCTGTAAGGCCATGTTTTGGAACATCGGGGCGAAGTTGGTACACCAGTTACTGATGGTCGTGTGGGACACTTGGACATTCATCACGGTATGCAGAATCAATGCGATATTGCGGAACGAGTTCTTGCCCAGGTAGAACATGCTCAAGGCCGTTAGAATCACATGAACAGGGTAGCGCATCCGCTTGAAATCTGTCTTTCCAAAGAGTTGGGACATGGACGGAGCAGAGATAGCGGTAGGCTTCGGTACAAACATGGAATGGTTGCACTTCTTGTCACAGCAGCGGTAGTCGCTGTAGTGCTCCATATCATGGTGCAGGAAAGTTGCCTTGCCGCAAATAGGACAGGAAGGATAGCTCTTCGTTCGAGTATAAACACGCTCCGGCGTTTCCGGTGCCCACTGATACCAACACTTCTTGCAACGATACTTTTGATGTCCATGCGAATCTTTTCCGTAGCGATAAAAATCCGTTTTGTTGTTGCACTTCGGGCAGCTTATTTGATACAATTTTGCCATGAGGACTCGTCTCCTTTCGGGAGGTACGTGGGTTTGTGGTAAAACCATTGTACCAGAAGGGCTGACGGGTCCTCAACTTTCATTTAACTTTACAGTCCGCATTTTTCATTAAGGAGGACAACATGAAAACTACTGTTCAAATCAGCATTGAGACCCGCGAGGGAGTGTACAACATTAGCGCCGAGGAGCTGGGGAAATTACTGGGGCTCAGAAAAAGAGAAGCTATCAATGCAGTTAAGGTAACCCTTTCTCAGGGCAATAAAAGCCTTTTCGCTATTGCTGAACCGGATGAAGAATATCCGGCAATCACTGTGGATGGCGAGGCAGATGAAAAGAAGTTTTTCTTGGCAAACATTGAGCTCCCCAACCCCATGTATCCTAATGATTTTACGTCTCGCCTGTATGCTGGTTGTGCGAACTATGAAACGGATGGGCCGATTGCAATAGTGAAAAGCCGTATAGATGGGAAAAAACCTTCTGGCAAGGCTTATGTGGATGGTGACATCCTTACGAAAATTGTTTATGTGGATACCGATGAGGCACAGTATCGTCCTTGGAAGGGCGATTTGACGCAGCTGCCAGAGCACGTTGAAGACTAATCAGAACCTTGTGTCGAAAGGAGATTGCCAATGTGTAAAATTAAGGTGGGGAAACATATCTTCGAAGTTGTTGACCACTTTCCCATTGGATATGAGATATGGAATATTGGGACAAACATGGCAGAGGGGTATCTTCCTTTGTGCAGGCTGTCTTCGCGGCAGCCATTCCCAGGTGCCCGCAATATCGAGACCGATACATTAAAAGCCATTAAGACTGACGGCGCCCGGGAGATGCTGGATGTCGCAGGGTTTGGTGTAAAAACGCTCCAGGATGCAGAAGCATTTGTGAAGCGGCATGCTCGGGCAAAACCGGGAACCATCAAACACGGGGAACGTGAACGTGTAAAAAAAGCTTTGCCGTACATGCAGAAGGTATTCAAAAATATTTAAGATGGCATAAGAATACCCCCCTCCTTTACGTAGGGGGTATTTTTGTCATCATCTTGGAGGAAGAAAATGCTAAAAACTGGAGATAAGCAGGTGTTTTTCTATCGCAACGAAGACGGAGATGCAGCAAGCTTGCTGCCATATAACGGCAAGCTTTGTACTGTGCGGGTTGAATCCACTCGAAATAGGGATGACCAACTTAATGGCGGTCTTTGGGATGTTGAATTTGAAGATGGCTTTGAACCGTTCGTCTTTGGATGTGAACTTGAGTCAGTATCCAACTGTAGGCATTTGCCGAAGGCGGATATTTATATCCTTGAATCCAGAAAACCAGATGGGACAAAGCTGACAGAAGAGCAGGCTTTCTATTTGCGTCAGTTTGCCGCGTTACAGTTCCACAGCAAAGCTGTGGTGTTTTTTATTGCGAAAATTCTTATATATGTTAAAATATATACAGTGTATGTCTTGGGGAGGAAACTGCAAAAATGAGTGGTATGTTAAAAGACCCCAGAGAACTGGGGGCGATACCGATTAAAGTCGATGATACCTTTGAATTTTCTTGTGTTGGATGCGGAAATTGCTGCCGGGGAAGAGGTTCGGCGACAGATAACAGTATTTTTCTGTCAGGTCCGGATGTACAGCGAATGATTCAGGCACTCAGTATAAATGCAGAAGAAATGATGAGCAAGTATCTCGATGTTCATTACGATACAAATATTGGGCTGCGTTTATGTCGATTGAAAATTCGTATGGACGGTACATGTCGGTTCTTAAACAAAGGCAAATGTATGATATATAGTGCAAGACCTCGAACATGCGCACTATATCCTCTTGGAAGAGGTTTCTCGTTTACTCAAAAAGGTAAAAAAGTCCTTTTTTCTCACGCAGAATACACAATTGAGAAAAATCCTCCAATGAATTACAAATGTCAGAAAAATAGAACTTATACGGTGCGCCAATGGCTGCAAGAAAATCATGTTCCGGTCGATGATTCTGAGGATATCGAATGGTATCTCGAAGCTATCAAAGCCGCACGCTATTTAAGACATCAACGCCGGCCGTATAAATACAGTATGAACGATGCTTTTGAGGCATTGTACAACACATGGAAAGATTTGACTCATTTTTTTTGGAATGAAAACGAGTAATAACTTGGTTTCCGCCGAAAAGCTCCTATACTTGACTTATCAAAGAATAAAACGTTGATTAGGTGTTTTGCAAAGACTCCTAATCAGCGTTTTTTCTATAAAATATGAAAAACCAGGAGCTGATATGCGTGAAAATTAAGGTCCCTTATAAAATTCGGCCGGGAAAATCCACGGTCTCGGACCGTGGGATGAAAGGCCGTCAAGTCCCTATGTTCATAGCCGTTTGCCGTACTCCCACAGCTTACGCAGTGGGCTTTCTTGCTAAATCACTGTAAAGATTTTGTGGTATAATTTGTGGTATAATAAATACAATTCAGAGAATGGGAACACAATATGCGTACCGTCATCAAGACGTACAAGTTCAAATTGTATAAAAACAAAAAGAACAGGCACCTAGATAACGGTATCGACATTGCTGCTGCCATCTGGAATTACTGCATTGCGATGCACCGTAGATATTACCGTCTGTATGGAAAACACCTTTCTGCCAATAAGCTGAAAAAGCATATCGCGAAAGTCAAAAAGACGTTTCACCCAGAATGGCAGGCTCTTGGGAGCCAATCCATTCAGGATGTTGTGGAACGGCTTGACCGCTCCTATAAAGCGTTCTTTGGCCATGTAAAACAGAAATGCCATGGCAAAAAATCCCTGCCGCATTTTTGCAAGCGCGAACGTCTACCAGCGCATCGGTAACCGCAGGCGTGACAGGTTCTTCAAATTGGCAAATCAACTTGTGAGTGAGTACGCCATCATTTGCATAGAGGACATCAACCTCAATGGGATGAAACGCCTGTGGGGGCGAAAGGGCGGCGACCTTGCATTCGCGGAGTTCGTATCCATCCTTGAGTGGGTGGCCAGCAACGCCGACACTACCGTCGTAAAAATCGACAGGTGGGCGCCGTTCAGCAAGGCTTGCTGTGTGTGAGGAACGGACAACCCAAACCTCACATTGAAGCAGCGTCACTGGACGTTCGAGTGCTGTCATACCATACTGGATAGAGACGTTAACGCAGCCATCAACATCAAATGGCTTGGCTTGGCTTGGCCCAACTTTGGATTACGGCTTGAGCCAGCGAAAATAAATTCATGTGGGCGGGGCGTCGCCCCCTGTGGAGGGGTAGTAAGACTGGGCCAGCCAGCAGCCCTGTCGAAGCAGAATCCAACGGTGTTCTCACCGTTGGAGTACGTCAAATAGACTACAATACATGGTATAATTAAAGAAAAGATGAGGGAGGAAACGCCTTGACATTAAGTGAATTGTTCGCGGAGAGAAATTTCTTTACAAGCAAAGCGTTATTACCATTGACAAAAATACATTCACAACAAGATAAAGACGCGGCACGAGAAAAAGGGTTTGCACCTGGTTACACCTACGATGAATGGCGGGAGGCTTACCCACATATTGATGCCAATAAAGTTGCCTATTTGTCAGAAACAAATGTAGGGACTGTTTATTTTGACAGGGAAAAAGCTCTCTATTTGAATTTAGGGATTATCGACCGTCAGCTTTTAGTTTCTCCTGACGGATATGAAGAAAGGATGCTTCGAGCTATTAAAGGGCAGGAAAAACGCCTGGAAGAAAAAGACTATATTGGGTTGCTTACGCCGATGGCGGATGGAATGCGAATGGAGGCGCTGAGCCAAATCCTTAAATTCGAAGGGTCCACGCCGCATTTTTACGATACTTTCATGTCGTTATATACAGTGGGGGATTTTCAAACAGGCCGTATTGACAAGACTGTTATCGCAGCGCTGCCCAAGTGCAAATCGGATGAGCAAAAAGAGAGGACAAAAAAGCGACTGGATAAGTTGATGGGTGATAAAGAGAGTATTACGGTCTATCGTGGGGAAGCAGATAGCTCTACTCATTGGCAAGAAGCAATGTCCTGGACACCGGATATTAACATAGCCAATTTATTTGCTACAAAACATGGGCATGACGGACGAATTTTAAAAGCTGAAGTACAAAGAGCCGATGTTTTGGAGTATTTTCCTCAAGAAGGTGAAGATGGAACTGAAGATGAGCTGCTGGTACTACCTGGTCGCATCCGACAAGTGGACATCACTTCCTTACTTGATTTCGAAAGCTCTGAAATTACTCTCTTACTGGATGATGCATTACCCTGGTATCAAGACTGGCGAGCTAAGTTAAAAGATTTATATAGTGAGAACAATAGTTCTCTTCATGGGGCTAAGCATTCCTTGCGTGTGTTGTTTTTTGCGACACTGTTAGGGGTATCACAGCAGCTTAGCGATGACCAGATGATACGGCTATGTGATGCCGCCATCTTCCATGATATCGGGAGAATAAATGAGGGTATTGATAGCTCACACGGCAGTCGGTCAGCTAAAATATTTCGGGAAGAATATGGCAAAGAACCAGTGACAGAATTTCTTATCACAACACACTGCTGGTTACCGAAAAAAGCATATGCTCATTTGGGAAAATCTTTTTCAGGTTCAGAAAAGGACGCTATTTGGCAGCTGTTCCAAATTTTGCAGGATGCGGACTCTCTTGACAGGATTCGCTTTGGCATTGAGAGAGGACAGCATAATGGAGCTTTAGACCTAAACTATTTGCATTTAGAGTTGTCTAAGAGAATGACTCCGCTTGCAAAGCAGTGCTTCTCCCAATTAAAACTTTGAAGAACAAAATAGAGCGATTGATAAAAGCCGTGGACAAATGTCCACGGCTTTATTTTTTGCAATTTTTTTGCTCAATTTGTAAAAGTCGGTCTATAGCTGGCTGCATGTCGGTTTGTTCACGATATTTTTTTATGATTCTTTCTTCGTGGGGGCCAAGAGTCCGAACTGTAGAGTCATGCGCAACAGGGAAATCATCGTGAGAAAGGAGCTCATGTACGGAAACATTGAGGCGCTCACAAATGCAGTAAACATTTTTAGCAGAGGTGCTCATGATTCCTTCAGAAGACAAAATGCGATGGAGAGAGGCGTAGGGAATTCCACAGACCTGAGAAAATTTTCGAATTGATTTGTACTGCTGAGAAATCAGCATAGTGAGATATTCTTCTCGTGTCATCCCATACACCCTCTTTCTTTTTTATACTAACACACAAAAAAAGCGTCTGCAAATTTTTAAAGATTATTATCCATATTTGGATAATAAATTGCTCAAATATGGTTGACAAATGGATAATAATCTTGTACTATCAGATTTAGGGTGAAAAGCAAGTAGTATTAGGCCCAAAGGACAATTTGCTAATGGGGCAAGGAGGAGGAGGGGTGAGAGAGGAACGAGCCCGGAAGAGCAAGGCCTTCGTGGAGGCCTATAAAAATAGTGAAGCAGATGTCGAAGTCATTCCTTCTTACAGCGACACCGGTGACGACCTTGAAAAAGAAGAGTTAGTAGCTGCCTACTGTCGCGTATCTACAATGTCTGAGCAGCAGGTAGAAAGTTATGAGCTGCAGAAAATATATTATGAAGAGTTCGTCTCACGCAGGCCAAATTGGACATTGGTTGGAATATATCCAGACGAAGGAATATCAGCAACATCTATGAGGAATAGAAAAAAATTTAATGAGATGATTCAAGATTGTAAGGACGCTAAAATAACTTTAATCATCACAAAATCGGTGGCTCGTTTTGCAAGAAACGTTGTAGATGCGATTTCTACGGTACGCATGCTTCGTAACCTGCCTGTCCCGGTGGCGGTATATGCTCCATGACATTGGGAAAGCATTATTGCCCCATGACCTGCTTGCGAAAGATGGCCCGTTGGATAATGCGGAAATCCGTCTCATGCAATCACATCCTGTTATGGGAGCAAAAATCATTGAATCACATCCTCTTGAACATGATGTCCACAGAGAGCTGTTGATGGATACCATAAAGTGCCATCATGAACGCTGGGATGGAATGGGGTATCCTGAAGGGCTTAAAGAAGAGGGCATCCCGCTCATTGCTCGTTTATGTGCTATTGCCGACACTTATGATGCGGTCGTATCAGATAGGCCTTATCGAAAGGGAGTAGAGGCAGCAATAGCTCTGAATGAATTGAGAAAGGCAGCAGGAACTCAGTTGGACCCTTATCTTGTTCGCTGCCTTTTAGAGAAACCTGATTGGATGAGAATTTAGTCGAGGAGGAAGTCCGAGTGACAAAGATAAAGAAAATCCCAACTGGAGAAAAGCTCCAGGTCACCTGCAATAGTCCGAAAGGAGTATTCTACATTACAAGAAAAAATGATTCAACAAAGCTCTTTTTTCTTTATAAGGAAGAAAAAGACAAAACGCTTGAACGGCTTGACAAGGGCAGAAAAAACCCAATGGAATTCGATAAGTTGATTTGGTGATTTTGAACTATCTGAACTTCCTTGCTCTTCCCCGAAAAGTACCTATCATAATCAATATCAAAGAATAAAACGCTGATTATGTGATTCGGAACGAACGCAAATCAGCGTTTTCTTTGTTCATATACATAATTTATCCCATATGGGAGGAGGGGTTGGGATGGAACGATATGTCCCAATAGAAAAGATGTCAAAAAAGGTGCGGAAGGAGCTTGCGAAACGCAAACGAGGCAGTTGGTTAGAGGTCAACCCGACCACACGCCTCATTCGCGCAAGAAAGCAAGAACTGCTTGAAAAAGCACGCCAAAAAGAAGCTTTCTGCTGAGGAGGTAATTACATATGCTGTTTTACCATGGAACAACAATGGAGGCTGCGCAGTCTATCTTGCGCGAAGGATTTGGTGGGGGAAGTACCTGCTGGAATTGCTCCGACGATGAATGTGTCTATCTGTGGGAGGCGGCTCCGGAATCTGAAGATGAGATGTACGGCTTCTTCAATGCCGCTGAAAGTGCGCAGCTCGCAGCTGCAATTACAGGGAGCCACTCCAGTGAAATAGTTGTGTTCGCCCTGGAAATTCCTGACAAGGATATTGGGGAGTGGGTCACCGAAGATGTTTCCTGTGAGAATATGGCCAGGCTTTTTGCTTGGGAAACTCCCAGCATGTGGCTTAATGAAATGATTTCCAAAGGTAAGGTAAAGATTTCTGCACAGGTAGGTGAGGGGTATAGGTATATATTGTAGTATAATTAAAACAACACAGATGGAGGGCGCTTATGAAAAAGAGATATATTATTATTTTAGGGGTGGCATGTATCCTTTTGTTAGGGACATTGGTATATAGAGCCGTAAACTATTATTATGAGCCGAAATATGAGTCCGCCTTTTTTTAATTATATATTGTGGGCCCAAAAGCCTGTCGGTCGGAGATTTAATTCAATCATTGTGTTGCTTTTGAGCCTAATATGTGGTAAAATTAAAATATAATCTGAAAGTGCGCAAAATAGCAATTTAGCACCGCGTGAGGATAACTCACGCGTTTTTTTGTGCAGTAAAATATGGTTTTAAAGTCCTATAAATGGTATAATTAAAACAAAGCATCGAAGGTTTTTGGAGGTGTTTATGGGAGAGAATAAGACAGCACATCCTCAGATTAACTTATATGAGGCTTTTCGAAGGCTGGAGGATTCAGAGTTGATTCCCGTTGTTAATGGGTGCTCTCACAAACTTTCTGCAGACAAGAACACAGTCAAGGCTATTCAAAAAGCTTTTTATGGCGCCGAGTTCAAACTAAAGCAAATGGAGAGGTTATGTCTTGAGGCGAGGCTTCCGGTTACAGTCCTTCTTCCGGAAGCTCGACGGGCCAATTCACTCACAATAACAGCAGCATTGCTTTATGCCATTCGGACTGATGATTCCATCTGTTCTAAAATAAAAGGCATCTTCTTGCAGTCAAATCTCGGGAAACTTGAGGGGCAGCATTTTAAAAATGCAATTGTGGACGTTGATTATGATTCCAGGCTCATTACATTGAATTTGGAAGATTTGGGCTTAACAGAGGCCATAGGGTTGCTGCTCAGGATGTATTTCGATAGAGAAAATTCTACGGAAGAGCAATTCGGAGGGGCAATGAAATATGTGCTTCACATGCTCCATCCCGCACTCCCAATCACTTCTGAGGATGCTTCCAAGACAATAGAAGGATGCGCTATGCCACAAAGCCATAAATCCTTAAAAGAGTATGTGAGGGCATGGAATGAATATTGTGCGCCGCAGGGGGAGGAAGGGACTTATGTAGACCCTGTTCTGTCCATCGAACAGGTTTTGGCAAACACCGGTATCTCATATGAATTTCTCGTTAATGAAGCCATGGTAACGAAACGCATGAATGCTGATGCGGCTCAGGCAACCGTATATAGTCTGATAAGTCTAAGTGAAGACGAAGATGGCGAATACCGGTTTAAAACAAAAGAAGAGTTATATGGCATAGCCAAAAACGACAATGTACTAAAACAAGGAATCGACACAGCATTTACTTTTGCCTTGTTCATCAACATGATGTGCGAAAAGTATTCCAAAGAGGTCAAGGCATCTCTTCGGAAAGAGCTGTTTGGAAACGTATCTAAAAATCATGTTTCGGAATCTCGAAATGAAAAAATGCATAAAGAACTTTCTGAGTTAAGAAAAGCCAATAACTCTCTCTTACTACAGAGGGATGAATTGCAACGATATCGGGAGTCCTCTCTCAAACGAGAAAATGCCCTGCAGGCAAAGTTAGAAAAGGCTCTTGATGAAATTTCACAACTCGAACAGGCCCTTGACGAAGACAACATCAATCTTGATGACAGCCAGGCAGAAGGCCCTGCGCTTGAATTAAGTATTGAGTTGGGGGATGGAAGCTTTGACCTGGATGACGAAGAGGATTATTCCCTTCGTCTTAACGGGTTACTGGGTGAAAATAAGGTCGTCTTTGTTGGCGGGAACGAAAACCTAATGAAAAAGTTCCGAAACAGGAACCCAAATGCGATTACGATACACAACAAGGAAATTGCTGTTTGCGACAACCTCATAAAAAATGCTGATGCAGTGTTTTTTAAAGTGGATAGCATGTCTCACGGCCTGTACGAAAAATGTAAATCCATCGCACAGAAAGCAAATGTGCCGGTAGCGTATATCCCCGAAATAACATCGGTAAAGATGATTGAAAAAACAGCATATGAGATGCTCACATCCATGCTTGTCAAGAAGGAGGGATAGGGGGATGGCAAGAGACAATAAAAAACATCGAGGTCTCTCAGATGGAGAACTCCGAGAGATGTTTATGGATATCGGAAGGTCAAAGGAGGAAACAGCAAGGAGCATAGTTGAAAAACAGCGACAGGAAGAAGAGGAAAGGCATAAACGGTTTCGTAATAGGTTGTTTCATTCGAAATCCATCGAAATAGACGATGATGTCGACATTGATGAAGAAACAGCCGCTCTGGAAAGAGAAATTGAGCTTGTCCGAGCAGGGAAGATTCACAAATACCTTGACCAGTCACCTGGTCAAGAAGAAGGTGAACAAGCGAAATTGCCGGAGACCGTCTTAATCGAAGTTGACAACAGCAGTTCGCAACACATGGTCTATGCTGATGTACAAAAAGAGCCCGAAGATTCCTCTTCAGACTCAAATCAAAGCAAAGAAAATGAAGGAGTTGCAGAAGAGCCTTTTGCCGATAGCGAGGCAGCTACCTCCCAAACGGTCGAAGATACTCCGGTTTGCAACAAGAGTATTTGTGACATCGATGTTTCTTTAAACGTAAGCAACGATATGGCCCCACAAGGCGAAGAACGGCCATCAGCCGAAGAAAACCATTTGGATTTGAGAGGTGTTTTTGACCCCGAGGAAGAAATCAGTTTTTTATTTGATGACAACCCGGCCCCTTCAGACGAGGCCCCTGCCCCTGAAGAAGCAGAAGATTTCGAACTGATTGATGCTGCTATTGTGAGTGACGCAGGTTATTTTGCGGTTACTTACGATGCGAATTCAAACAGTGGAACATTTGCTTTTGCTCTTGAAACGCAAGGCGATAGACGTTTTCATGAGAGTACGGTAGAAGAATGCAAGAATATTGAGCAGGCTACCTTTGAGGGAGCTGCCGCATTGCTTGAGGAGATTAAAAATTCGGGCTACACCTCTATCATCATTCACATGGATAAAGAATCCTGTGCGTTGCTCCGTAGAAACGCCATCTATGGCATAGTGGATGAATATAGCGAAAGCTGTATCAAGTACATTCAAAAAGCCAAAGAAATTGTACTGAAGTGCCATATCCGGTTGACGGATGAAACGTGGACTACAGAACAGATTGTTACCCAAAGCTTGGTGGAAGGCATGGCCAAAAAGGCCATCAAATAAAGAAAGGAGACACAAAAATGGTTATTGCAGTTGACACGGGAAACCGATGCATAAAAACGGCTCATGCAGACCCTTTTAGTGCCGGTCTTATCCGGCATTTTGATGCTCAACCTATTGTTTCGTCAGATACACTCTATTTTGAGGGGAACTATTATACCTTCTCCGAAACACAGGGGTATCATCGTAAAAACAAAACGGCGGATGACACCTATTTTATCCTTACCCTCGCAGCTATCGCAAGGGAAATCATTATGAAAGATGCACTGCAAAAAGCCGGGGGAGAAAAGGCGCTTCAATTTTCTTCTGTGTTGCGAGAGGCCGTGCGCGCCAAAGGCCTTAATACAGAAGGGCGTCAAAAAGAATTTGAAAGAATTGTGGAACAATCTCCAGCTGATTACAGCGAAGATGTGTTTTTGTCTGTAGGGTTGCCGCCCCGTGATATGAAGGCGCAGAAGGAAGCGTTTAGGAATTACTTCCTTCGAGATGGAAAACCGGTCTGTTTTACTTACAACAGCATTAAGTTTGAAATCCTCATCACGGATGTCTGTGTTTCTCCGCAAGGGTTTGCTGCGATTTTTCCAAATGATTTGTTCAAGCAGGTCATTCGCTCTCCGCAGGCGTACATCATTGACATCGGCGGGTATACCACAGATGTGGCGTTTGTGGTAAACCGCCGTATCGACCAAAGTTTTTTCGAAAGTATGCCTTTTGGTGTTATCCACATGGGTAATGAAATTATTGCGACAATCGACCAGGACTACCAGCAACCGATTACCGGCGTCCTTATTGAAGCGGTGCTGCAAGGCGAAAGCATTGGGAAGCCTGAGGTTGAGGACGCGGTCCGGAAACTGGCGGATGCTTATGCTCGCCGAATCATTGCTGCGCTGCGCGATAGGGGAGTAGACCTTGAACTTAGTTTGCCTGTATTAGTCGGTGGCGGAGTACAGCTCCTGAGAAGTTCCCTCGAAAAGGCTATCCGGCGAGATGAGATTTTTGTTATCCCGGATATTCGAGCCAATGCCATTGGTTATGAAGTGGTGGCAAATAGGCTTCTGAAGGAACGGCGCCATGCCCCTTAAAGGGTGGTGAGCCGAAATGAGAAACGAGGGAAGAATCAATCTCAGTTTTAACCTGGATGATGTTCGGCAGAAATTAGCATATGAGTATTTGCTTAGCTTAGGCCGAAAAAAATCGGTAACAGTGGTCGACCTTGTTCTGTCTACTGTCAATAAACAGCAAGAGGGTGAAAAGAAACAAAATGAATCTGAATCAGGATTGTCTGGACATTTGGAACAGCTTGTAATGGAGAGCGCCGCAGAAAATCGAGATTATTTGATTCAGATTCTTGACAAGTTATGCTTTATCGTTTCAGCAGGCCAAGGCGATAAAGAGAATAGAAAGTCTGAATATCCTAAAAGAGAAGCGGAGATTGCTATTGATGAAATGAGCGAAGAAGCTTTTGAGGCTTTTCTTTCCCTTTAGGAAAAAGACGGGATGCTTGCTCCCGTCTTTTTTTGTACAATTTTTTAGTTTTTTTTGAATCAAAAATTTCACTCATGGATGGGGCTGAGTGAAAAATCAGGCGTTTAATCATGCTTTTGGCTCTTCTTTGAGGCCTTTGTTTTATCGGGGATATCATCACCGAAAAGATACAATGCATCATTTTGGGACTTCGCGAAATCCATAAGTCGAGACATAAGCAACTCACCTTGGCGTTTTCGGCTGTCTGTATCATCAGAGTTTTGAACTACATCCTTTATCTTCTGAATGGTTTCCACAGGTAAACCGGATAAGAAGACCGCCGTTTCTCTAAGAACGGAATCATGAGAATCCAGATAAGCTGAATTTACCAAATTGGACAAGTCATAACCGAATGTTCGGCAAAAGGTCAAAAGAGATTGTACATTAAGTGGCAGGCCTCTTATTATGCGGCGAGAATAAAAGCTTCGTTCCATACCCAACAGGGTCGAAAAATCCATTTCTGTAAAATCATAATAACGCCGAGTATGCTCCATTTGTGCTCGAATCATATCCTCGATTTCATCATTAGACTCACGGACCTTTTGTGCGACAGACATAAGATGCTCACGAGCTTCTTCACGCGCTTTTTTACGAGCGCTGAAAGAGCCACTATAATTCCCCATATTTTTCATTCCTCTTTCAAGATTTTAAAATATAAATAGGCGTTGTGCTTGAACCTAAGTCGATTTTGCTCCTTTTCTAAATTTACCACAAAACGTACTTAGAATCAATAAGTCATTAGAACAAGTAAATGCAAAGACAGGAGGCTTACAAGTGAAATTGATTTATCTGAGTGCCCTTGACGCGAAAGTAGTTGGGAAAACCGGTTCGCTGGTTAGGTCGAAAGTTTTGCAAAACGGCGGTGAATATTCCAAGTCTTTTCTCTTTGAACAATGCAGCCGAGACAAAGCAAAGCTCAGGGCGGCAGTTATCCTGCTTGAAAACGAACCCGACAAGGAAAATGAAGATATAACCTTCTTTTTTGACAGCGAAACACTGGTATATGACTGGAATCTCGTTTTTCAAAATGATTGGATGGGGGTTCGAAATGCCAAAGAGTGGAGACGGTTTTTTAAAGCAACCCTAAACTTGCGCATTTTACCGAAGGTGCGAGATAAGGGTGTTCTTTCGGGAATTATGCGTTCCGAAATGTACGAAGGTATTGGTCTTATGCGCGATTATGTGGAAGCGCGCAGTGAATAACAGCGAGGTGTAATGGTTTGGATATCAGAGATGTGGTTAAATCTATCATGGAGACAGATGTTCAGGCGTTTGTCTTGTATCGGTCAATGACAAATTATCGTTCATCGGTGATTATCACACGACGGCTCAACGAGCTTATTGCTGATGAGCCGGATTTACAAGACGTTGCGGTCGCCCTTGCGATTTATCCCGCGCTTAAATGGTCCATGCATGGAGCTGATGCTGATGTCGTAATGAGTAGGATGTGTAAAAGCGACGAAGAGCTCCGCAGGCTTGGGAATGTACAAAAAGTCCTTGTCGCGGCTACGGGATTTGAGCCCAGGTTCTTATTGGAGAATAGGAAAAGATACTTTGATGCATGCTCCGAGCTTATTAGGCTTTTGGAGAAAGCCATAAAAAAGGTGGGGGAATATCCGAATGTCGGTAAAGTGTATCAATCGATTTTGAAACTGTTCTTAATGGATTCAAAAGAAGAACCCACAAAATACATTGTGAACCGCTATGTGAAAGATGCGGTACGGTTGGTATATGAATGCTATGGGGAGGAAATTGAGGAGCTGTTGGATGTTATCTTGTCGGGGGCGGTCTTGTCTGATGACGAAATGGCATATGTCTATCACAATATAACGCTTCTTTTAAAAGAGTATAACCGTATTGTGTGGCGCGCAAACAATTCAGATGACCGTGCGCTCCGTCTCCTTTCCTGTGAGACGGAAGATGAAATGCTTGAAATTACCTCAAAAGATGAAAAATATCGCCAAGCGTACTTGATTGTCGAATACATCAAGTTTATAAATGGGGCGATTGAAATGGTCAAGTCTTTTCCTGTAAATGGGAAGGAATACTATGACATCATCAAAACCATTGTTGACCTCAAACCCCAAAATATATCCGATGAAGTGTCCTCTCGCGAGCTCGGGATGTCGACTTATACCTATTCAGTGAAAAAGCGTAGGGCCTTGTCCGTATTGAGCTCAATTCTATGGGGATGCGATGGCGATGCTTTTGTTAGACTATTAACAGATGCTGCATAACAACACATCTCTCCAAACCACACCGACAAAAATAAAGCACACGCTCAGCGGCCTGTCGAATTGGCGGGCCGCTTTCTTGTGGTTCCCCGAAAAGTAAGTATATTGAATCTATCAATGAATAGAACCTCAATTCTGGAATCCGTAAATACGGCCCGGGATTGGGGTTTTATTTTTGAAACCACTGTGAAAGGAGCCACAACGAGGATGAACAAACACTGTTTTGGCAAGTCGGAATTTGGAGCGGTGAATGTAAACGGGACAACAATTATCGTGGTCGATAATCGTGTTACAACGATGAAAAACATGTGTGATTTGTTGGATGTTTCTCAACAGGATGTTATCCGTTTCCTCTCATCAGAAAATCGGTCAAGGATGAAACTGTTTCCTTTGAGTGTAAAAGCTGACCAGATGCTCGTAGAAATTCGTCTGCTTTGCCTTTTGGGATTTGCAGGGGCGAAGAAAAGAGCAATGGCAGTTCCGATGTAAAAGAAAGGAGAACGTATGGCTTATGGCTAACGAAAATGCACCGCGTGAATACAATGACTATGTCTTATATGAACAACAGGGCCCGGTAAGCTTCCTTAAAGCAAAAATGGACTGGGCGCCAATCGACAAAATTCATCTTTCTTTCGTCCAGCATACTGGAAGGGCAAAAGGGTGTGCCCAGGTTGCACATATCGAGGCTGCCCTTGGTGTTACTTCCCCTGGCAAGGAAAGTGCTTTGTTCCTCGCGGAAAGTGTGCTGAACGGGGTCATGTCCAACCGTCGGATTAAATCAATGAACTATCGCGAGGAACACAAAGAGCAGTATTGCAATCCAATTTTCACAAGTAATGGAGGCTCACCGGAAAGAAATGGCCGCCCGTGTATGTGGCGGGTAGTTACCCTGGCTCCTGGCATGAAAACTGATTTTGTACTTACTGCTGTGGAAGCTGAAGGCGTCGTAAACAAACTCGGCGGCTATTCAAAAAAAGAAGGCTCCCCTGTGACTCGAATCGATGTCGGGATGTCTATTGAGGAACTCATTACATTTGCAAGCGCAATCAAACAGGCCTGGCAGGCATATCTTGTATGCTCTGGTGTTTGCGTCCAAGGGAATTCCCCTCGCCCCACGGCCGAAAAATCGGGTTCCGCAAGTGAGAAGGGAAGTTCTTCTTCTCCGAATAATGCTCCTGAAAAATCCGAGAAGGGGAACGCAGATATTGCGAACCAGCTTTTTTGTGTTCTTTATGATACGGGATTCGTATTGAACAAGGGGTTCCCGCTTTTTACCACGCACGAACTGGCGGTTCCTTTTGTTCAGTCCCTTATTAGAGAACTGCTCCACTCAGAGCACAAATATGTGGCCGATGAAGAATCCTATAATGCGGCAGTTCGGTTTTTGGAAAAAGCCAAAGAAGGGACTTGTGCAATTAGCTTTACTTCAAAAATCAACCCGAGCAAGGAATGCAGCCTCGTAATTGAGCTTGCGTATCCAACTGTGAACTTTGCTGGTCCCCAGCAGGGGAAAACCACTGCGTGAGCTGTGGGAGTATACCAAAAACATATCTCATAGCCCTCCGTCTGGAGGGCTTTTCTTTTTCGCCAAATTCAATAATTTGGAAGGGGAGCACTTATGTATATAAGAAAATGCCGCCAGTGCGGTATAGAGTTCGAGTGCCGGGCAAAGAACACTATGTACTGCCCGGATTGCGCCCAAATGCGCAAAAAGGCATCAGATGGAATGTCTTGGGCAAAGCGGAGACACAGGCTTCATGCCAAAAGGGCTCCGCAAGAAGCAAAAAGACATGCTATGCAAAGGCTTGAAATAAAACTTGCAATGGAGCTTGGGATTGACCAATCTTATTTACCATATTGGAAGGAAATGTGTCCAGCTTACTACGAAAAATGGATGCAGAACCATTTGGAAAATATTCCTGGGCTTGAAAAAAAACAGGAGGAAGCAGTATGAGGACAAAGCATGACCAAAGATATGTACGCTCTGGCGATTATAGGAGTAAATACATATCGGCTCATCCAGGGCTTAAAGGATATTATATGTGCGCATATTGCGGACGCATTGTTCCTTTAAAAAAGATGGAGGTAGACCATATCATCCCAATCAATCTTGTACAGCGTAAACGGAGATACCGATGGGTGATTGGAGAAGGAGATGTGAATGATGTTAAAAACTTGACCGCATCATGTCACAAATGCAACTCAAAAAAATCCAACAAAGGCGGAGTTTGGATTTTGCATGGCCAAGCAGGCCGTGTACTACAACCTATTATTTGGTGTGTGTTTGTGATGTTCTGCGCGGTATATGGCTATTGGTTTTTAAGCTATGCGCCGTTTATTCCATTATTTAACGCTATGGGACTAATATAACCCCGGAAAGGAAATATCATGAAAAACATTGGAGATTTTCGTATTAAGTGGCACGGAGAGGAACATGTTGTTCCTGTAAGCGATGACGGGCATATTACTTTGCCGGATGGGACTGTCCGCAAACTGTCTGATGAACAGTTTAAAATGGTCCAGGAAAAGCTTGCTGAAAAAGAAAAAGAAGAGGCGTCCGCGAAACCCTTGACTATACCGGCCGAAGGCGATTTTCGAGAACTGCCCCATGAGGAAGACCCCGTTGTAGACTCCAAGAGCAAGGACGCCAGCGAAGAAAATACTACACCGCCTGCGCATCAAAAGCCCCAAAAGGAAAAGCTGGCCAAAGATAAAAGGGGCGAGGGCAAGGCCTCCCGTCAAAAAAATCCTCTCACCGCAGTTGTCGTTCTTTTGGTCATATTGTTGTTTAGTATGGGGGCTTTGCTGGTCGGTGGAGCAATGATGGGATATATTGGATTTAAAAATATAATCGAAATGAACGGCCCCACCGTTACAGTTCCGAATAGTATTACAGACCCGAATTCTATTCCCTCCATTGAACCTGGCACGCCCGATGGCCTTGACGAGACTAAAACAATCCTTTTCATTGCACGAATTAAAACCCCGGAAGGAGAAGAAAAAGAAGTCGTGCTCGGATATTTTACAACCGAAGATGATACCTCGGATTTGCCAGAAATTCTACCTGGGGATAATACGACATCTGGGGCACGAGATAGCTCTTCCAGTAGTGGTTTAGCAGTTGACGGAGAACCTAATGGAGATATTGTATATCTTTCGGGGGAAGGAGGGGCCAGGTAATGAGTATCGAGGATAAAATTCTTCAACGGCTCTATATAAAAATCATTGTAGCAGGCATTGCCGCACTCATTTTAGGGGTTGTCGCGGCGATTTTAAGCAGAAATTGGCAGACCTTGCTCCTTGGGGGCGTAGTCCTGGCCGGATTTCTATATACTTTTTTTGCGGCTCGCAACAATGTGAAAAAAGGGAATGTTATTTCAATATACGCCCAATGCTTTGATGCAACAGAATATCGAAGCTGGATTGGCAAAAGGGCCCAAAAAAGAACAACATATCGATTTGTTGCCCAGGCACAAAGCTCGCCTTTTGATGGAGACGATGAATTGATGGCCAACCTGTTCATTCGTGCAGATGTTGGTAAATTTAATATTGGAGAGACCTACTGCCTTTTGTTTAGAAAAAATCCCGAAGGAATGTATGACGAGGAAAGTTTGATGACTTATGGCGCCGTTCCTCCCGACGTGCTTTCTTTTTCTACATCTAATGGGGACAATGATGCTGAACAAGGGGATGGCGGCATCGATAATCTCAACGATGTTTCTGATGAACCGCAAGGCAATGAGCAGAAGGGAAAGTTAATCTATTTTACGGAAGAAGAAAAAGGAGATGCCCCGCATTGAACTCGCGGTTAATGATTCATTTTATAAGGGAGGGAAAGGATAATGGGTATCAAATTGTTTCGGCTTTTTTTATTATTGCTTCTTTGGTTTTGATTTTCTATTGTTACAACCAGCGCTCTGAACTGTCCGCAAAGTATCGGGGAAAAGTATATGTCAGAGAAAGTGAATTAGTCCCCTCTACAATACACCATGTTGAGTGGGAGGCAGGGAAGGGATATACTGTTTATTGTAAGGTAGAAGGAGAACGCCAGCTGATTGCATTGCCTGCATCCCAAGGCATACTGCATCGTTTTACAGAGGAAAGTGACATAAAGGGGGGAGCCTTGTTCCTCATTTGCATACAAGGCAAAGGTGAGCGTGCCTATCAGCTTGCCCCAGTGAAAAACACAGGTGTTTTAGCTGTTTACACTGATAGGCTGTCATCGAGGAGTGCTCGCAGGCTCAATCAACAACTGCAGCTTATCAACTTAGTCGCAGGAGTATTGTGGTGTGTGGGATTGTTTTTTTTAAATGGCTTGCCCACTCTTTCAATTGCGCTTAGTATCGTAGCTGCAGCTCTTTTTTATCGCAACCAAACGTATAGAATGTGGACAAAGAACCCAAACTTCTGTATAATTAAAGAGAAGAGTTCTGAGCAAATAGAACAAATGGGCAAAGACCCATTTCCGGCCGGATACAATGATTGGACAGATAACGAAAAACAGTTGTTCAAGATTGACGCAAAAATCGGCGCTCGAAATGAACCATCTGAAGCGCTTGATGGCTTAGACAGCATTACCATTGAACAGGCTACGGAATGGGAGACTTCTGAGAATGTTCTTGTCGAAGACCTTGGCGACTTTGAAGGCAGTGCGGATAAGCCGGATATAAAACACAAAAGCATCGTACCTGTCGCGTGCAAAAACTGTGGTTGTATTGTCGACAATGATGCAAGATTCTGTTCTCAATGTGGCGCAAGGATTCAAGATGATTCTGGGGAACCTTGTATTAAGCAACCGGACAGCATTCCTTCACAAAACGACCCCGTATATTCTGAAGAAGATACTCCTCCTGAAGATGAGGATATTTCTGTGACGCAAGAAACACCTATTGGTAAAAAGTCTGGTCGTCGCCGGCGCCGCGCCAAAAAGGCCCCGAGCGAGCTTGGAAGTCTGCTTAATAAAGTTCAGGACAATTCTTTCAATGAATTATAACAAAGGAAGTGGATTTTAGTGACACCCCGATACGGCGAAAAGCTTCCCGGTTCGCCCCTTAACGAAAAAGAATGGAAACTACTACAAGATATAGTACAGAAAGAAAAAGAACAGCTTCCTGATGGGGCTCGTGGTTTCCGGGTTGCAAATTTAGAACATATTGCTGAACAAATCTTCAAAGAGACACAAAAAAGAGGGCTGAAAAAAGACACCCCCATATGTATCGTCTGCGGAGAAGACGCTAAAGTCCCAACTGGTTTTTGTAGAATTTGTACAGGGTCGTTTAGAACCAGAGGTGTCTTGCGCGTTGCAGGAAAAGTTCGTGGGAAATCCTGGACGGATACCTTATGCGTATGTTGTGGAGAACACAGGGCTTCATCAAAGGGGTTGTGCAGGTCCTGTTTTTACTATAAACAAAAGAATGGGTTTAAAACCAACGAAGAAGTGATACAGTTTTTAAATGAAAGAGAAAAACACATGTATCCTTCAGAAGACGATGGCTCAATATTAACAAAAGCACGATAAATCAGTATTAAAATTCGGCTGCCCTTTGTTGGCAGCCTATTTTTTTGCTCATAAAATATTTATTTTTACCTATATATTGTCATTAAGTTCTATATATGGTATAATTAAAACGCAACATGAGGAGGACATAAAATAAGCCGTTGTAGTTTAATGGTAGAACTCCTGCCTTCCAAGCAGGTCGTGCCAGTTCGATTCTGGTCAATGGCTCCATGGGTTTTCGTGTTCCCTAAAAAAATATGCATGGGCCCGTATTGGTTTCGACAGGGTGTTGAAGGGCTCGTTACGCGGGGATGCAACCACCTTACGGGGCAAACAAAAAAGTAAACGACAATAATCGTTTCGCTGCTCCTGTCGCTGCTTAATTGCAGTAAAGGAGGTCAAAACGGCGCACCTGTTGCCGGGTAAGCGCATGAGGTTCAAAGATTCGGTAGCTGATGGGCACCGCCCTAAGTAAAAACGGGAACGGGGTTAAGGTCATAGTTTCTTCCCCCGCTGCCTGTTTTGCAGGGAGCAATAAGAAGCGTGGGGAACCACTGTTATCCTGCCTTTCGTCAGATGAGGCGCCAACAGGAACAAAAAGGCATTCATGTGGCTATCGCGTAAGCATTAACGAGCAGATAGACATTTTGGACACGGGTTCAACCCCCGTCGGGTCCACCAAGGGATTAGTTGCTTTTCCAGTTTTAACAAACCCTAAAAAATGGTAGAAACGGCGTCAAAGTGGCTTTTGCCAGCGCAGCAGCGTGACGAAAAACATCTGCGGAACCGTGTGAATCGGTTTTCCTGGCTCCTTGTGTATGAGCCAGGATTATAATGCCGGATAGCTCAGCTTGGTAGAGCGACGGACTGTTAATCCGTTTGCCGTGGGTTCGAGTCCCACTCTGGCAGCCATCACCCCTGGCAGATGGGTCATAATTATCTGCCCAACCTCTTTTTTCGAGAATCATGTTTTCGAGGACCTTGACATCTTTTTTATGCGCATTGCCATCCCGGTGAATAAAGCGGACGCCACCGCTCCGGGGCGCAGGCAGCAGAGCCAAGTGCTGTGACGATAGCCACAGTAAGTGACTTCCTGTTTCGGGTAACTGGAGTGGGGAAGGAGGGAATCCTCCAACGACGTCCGGCGGCGTATCGACATCGTGGCAGCAAAATGCACCAACCTTGCGGCGGCCGCAATAGACGCCCCAGTGGGGAATAACCCGGAAAGCCTGTGGAGTGGCGTCCATGGAAACTGGCGGGAACGCTAAACAAGGCCGTTCGTCTTGAACCGGTGGGAGCCGGGTATAACGCGAGTGTTGGGTGGGAGTAGCCCAAAGACGGAGTTTGTATTGTGGAAATATGAAATATCCAAAAAGACAAATTCTGAATGGCGGGTGAAACTTGCAGGTACTCAATCCTGTGTGAGATTGGCCTTTTGGTCGGGGCGAGAAGTAAACAGGTCGCTCTTGTTTGCTCAGACTTGTCTCCTCAGTGGCAGAAAATTGCTGATGTGTTGTCGAACAGAAGGAAGCCCCAAAGGCGACTTCGGTAGTGTGTATAAAAAAGGTGTCAAGGTTTTCATGGGAGTATAGCTCAGTTGGAAGAGCGCCTGCTTTGCAGGCTGGAGGTCGAGAGTTCGAACCTCCTTGACTCCACCAGAGGTTCAAGTAAGGGCGCGTACCGACGGGTATCTTCCTTGCGGAACCCCGCAGACGGTCATGAACGGATGTGGGGCTGAGACAACGAGGCCTAAAGCCGCTGGCCCGCCTTATATTCTATGTTCGTGCTGGTGTAGCTCAGTTGGTAGAGCAGCTGCCTTGTAAGCAGCGGGTCGCAGGTTCGAGCCCTGTCTCCAGCTCCATTATCCAGATATAGTCTGATGCAGTTGTCGCGGCTCTTCAGATGATGTTGGCAACAGTGGCTCGAATCCACTTATCTGGGGCCCCCCCTGGCAGACGGGTTGTAAATAGTCTGCTGTTTGGCTCTGTAGCTCAAATGGGAGAGCGCCCTCAGTCAGAGGATATGTTCGTGCAGGTTCGAGTCCTGCCAGAGCCGCCTTAACAACCATGGCAGAGGAAGATGCCGGGTAGCCAAATAAGTAGTTTTGTATCGTAGCTTAAAAAGAGAGAGCAGCTCGTATGGGTGGGTGCAGGGAGGCAGGTCCTTGCCGATACATCACCAGTATCTGGTGGAGACAGATAGCATAACGGCAGTGCTGGGGCCGGGGCCCTGTGTCTTGGTTCGAATCCAAGGAAGTCTCAATGAACAGATGGTTGCTCGAAAAAATGGGCAGATAGATATTCCCGGAGATATTTTGAAGTTCATTCGTACAGGTGAAAGACCTGTGCTGGTTGTTATATAAAATGGCCATGCCCGCACTATGCGGGCTTTTTTAGTAGCTTGGGGAACACAGCTCTTGCTATCATCAAAAGCTATTCCCATCCCTAATATGCTGACATGGCTCAGTTGGTAGAGCGGCGCACTCGTAATGCGCAGGGCGTGGGTTCGAATCCCACTGTCAGCTCCAAGAGCATATAACCGTATTTGCGGTTCGTTAATAGATAGCTCGCTCGCAATCAAGGGGTACTACACGAGCGGAAACCGAGGAATCACTGTGGAACAAAAAGAGGCTCAACGCAAACTTAAAACCCAAATCATCTTATGCTGTACAGCTGCGCTTTTCCTGGCTGTTGCAATTCGTGCTTGTTCATTCAATATCGAACCCGATTATTTCTGGCATGTAAAGCTTGGGGAATGGCTCATACAAAACCGTCAAATGATGGGAGCAGATGTGTTTTCGTGGACGGCAGGGGAACACATCATTACCGAATTCGCTCATTCATGGCTTGGAAGTATTATCCTTTATGTTTTCCATGCTGTCGGCACTGCACTATTCAATTATCAGTATTTAGGCGCATTCATATATGAACTGTTGATGTTTGCCATATTGACAGGGGTCCTTTTGTATTCAGTAAAAGATGAATTGCCGGGATTGGGTCGGGATATCATGACTTCCGCTCTGCTGGCCATTGTCCCTATTTTGGCGATGGTTCCACTGTCGCCAAGACCGCAAATGATGGGATATATCTTATTCGCCTGGATGCTGGCCGTTCTGCGTTCATGGGACCGGGGGAAGAGTGTTTTAGGAGTGTATTGGCTCCCTGTCATTTCGATTCTTTGGGCCAATATCCATGGGGGAACAGCCCCTATGTTGCTGGTGTTCTGTGTATTGTATCTAATTACAGGCTGTATGTCATTTAGCTCAGGTCAAGTCAGGTGTTGGAAAAAACCGGAACGCAGTTTAAAGCATCTTACTGCAGCCACATCTATAAGCCTGGCAGCTATGTTAGTCAACCCTTATGGGTATAAGCTCCTGACATATTTCATAGTTGGGAACAATGCGGCCTGTAAAGAGGGCGTCCAAGAATGGCAGCCAACAACCATCTATTCGGGGCTGGGGTTCTATCTGATTGTGGTCGCTGTCATTCTCATCGTATTTTCAAGATATAAGCGATATTCCATGACATCGCTGGTCCCAGTCGCTGTGACGAGCGGATTGGCCCTTCTGTATGTGCGTGGGGGTATTTATCTTGGTATCGTAATGGTGTTCTTTTTAGTGGATAGCCTGTATATGTCAGCGCCTGAACCCGGTGAGAACAAAAAAGGCGGATTGTTCTATGCATCTATCATTATGGCTACAGCATTCGCGATATTGGCCTTTGTTTTGTTCCCTTCAGCGGTAAAGGGGTTTGATGAGTCGGAATACTTAATCAGCGATGGAATGATTGCTGAGATTCGAGCGGGCGATTTTGAACGGCTATATAACACCTACAACACCGGCGGATACTTGATATACAAAGAAATCCCAGTGTTCATTGATAGTCGTGCAGACCTGTATCCAGAGGATGTGTTACGGGACGGCAAGGAGTTCCAGTATTGGACTTGTGATGAGCAAGAAGTTATAAAGAAATACCGGTTTGACGGGTTCCTCATTGGGAACAAGGACCCCATAAAGAAATACTTTGATTTGAGCGGTGAATATGCCCAAGTCTATGCTGATGAAAGCCATTCGTTGTATAGGGCAGGCATACCAGAAGACGCAACGAGCAAGAGCTCGATGAATAAACAAATAAAAGAGTAACCTAACAACAAAGCCGGCCGGAACTACCCCGGCCGGCTAAATTTTAAGGAGTGAGACATTTTGATTACCGAAGAGAGAAGGGCAGAAATAGTATTAGAAATCCAAAAAGAAAGCATTTCCCTTGAAATGGTCAGAGGATTGAACCTTGAAGAGCTCTTGTTTTTCATCCGTACACTACAGGGAGCAGATGGGGGAGTTGACCAGGTTCTCATTGACCAGCTTATCAGCAAGGCAAAGGGATATGATTCCTGGTACATCGTGAATTTCAAGGAGTTCCCTGTGCCGTTCATTCGTGGTGGCAAGGCATATATATTTACAGATGAAGATGCGGGAAAAACTGCGGTGGAGCGTTTTGAAAAGAGAGGCCTTCCTGTAGAGCTTTACAGGCATCCGTTGTATGCGGAAGACATATTTGAGCGCATTATTCGTTATGGGGCCGAGGGGGTTTCCATCAACCGTGGAGGTTTGGGGCTTATTCTTAACGCAGACTTGTTTTCAAGCGACATCGAGTGGAGCGGGAAAGAACTCAATCTGGCAATAATTGAGTTGATTCTTTCCGTCAATGAAGAAGATGAGGCTCAGGAAAAAGCTGAGAAAGTCTTTTCTGACGCGCTGCGCATGGCAGAGCTTTATTACGCGGCAGCCCAAACGAATAATCCACGTAATGCCGACCCGATGATTGAAAAGAGTTATTCGGAAGGACGGGAGCATGATTGCGTATTGGTCGACGAGAGCGGGTCCACCAGGGGGGAGTTAATCAAAGCGGCTATGGTCGCCAGCGCGGTTGTTGAAGATTTTTGCCGTGAGCTTGAGATTCCTCATCTCATTTATGGTTTTTCCACGTACGGAAATGGGCCGTTAATCATCTCGTATTCTGAGCCACATGAAATTGACGGGGGAAACCGATATCGAATCACGGGGATGACGGATAGAGATGGAACCCCAACTGCAGAGGCGCTTGCGTATATAGCAAAGCAAATGCGTGGGCTACAAGTCGATATCTCGCTACTCATTGTTGTAACAGATGGACAGAGCAAGAGCACTATACGCACCAAAGAAGTTGTTCGTTCTCTACTGAAACAAAAGATGATTCTTGTGGCAGCGGGAATCGGGAAAAATCGAACACAGGTTGAAAAAGAGTTTGGAGAGCGCTTTATTGACATTTCGAATGTCGATTTGCTTGCTGACCAGCTTATCGCAATCATTAAAGAAAATCTATGGGTTTAGTTCAGAGACGAACACCCCCTGCTCAGTAAAGGAGTTACATTATATATGTGGAAACTGGTAAAAGAAGATGGAAGCGTTTTTCGAGATGGTTTCCCCACTCAGTGGGAGGCTTTAATTAGTGCAAAGAAAGCTGACGGGACCCGGTATAAAAAGAAAGAAGCCCTCCAGGTACAATCAGGAACACGGGTCTATAAGGAAAAGTATATAAATACTTCCATTCTTGGACAGAATGTATATGAAGACGGAAAATATGGTCCAACCTATGTACAGAAAAAACAGGTTGCGGTAAAATTGCCATATCTTTTGGTGGAATATTAGATTTTTCAGCCGCTCTCTTCGGAGAGCGGTTTTACTTTTGCAGGCTCTGCAAAACAAAAACTTTGTTCAATTTGACAAAGACCAAAGGAAGGTATTGCATATGAATATTGTGAAATCGCCTTTCGCGCTTCTATTAGGGCATTTCGCGTCAATATAATTGCATAATGAGCCCAATTTATTATATTATAAAATATAAAGCGAAGAAAAAGACATTGCATGAGGTGAACAATGTATTTGAACTGATATTAAAGTTGACTATCTTCAATACAGAGGCTGTTTACATATAAAAACAAGGAAGCAGGAAAAAGGGAATGTATACATATAGCATTGTAGAAGAACAATTATATTTACCGGATTTGGGAGAGTACAACTCATACGGAGTAAAAGTTGAGGATACTGAATGCCCGGGAATATACATATCCCTTGTTTCAGATATATCAATTGAAAAATGCTTTGTTTTTGAATTAATTGGGCTTCTAAACCTGGAACAACTGCATCCAATTCATCTGCAGAATGTTATTGAGGATTTTGTCGACGGATGATACACTTGACATACTCCCACAGCTTACGCAGTGGGCTTTCTCGGCCGTATTCTGCATAATTTTGCTCCAAATTACACATGACCGTATTTTTGTTGACAAATGTAAAAAACAATTGTATTATGATTGTGAAATTACAAAAGAAAGGAGGGAGAACCATTGAAAACAGAACTTTCCAATTCTGAGTTGAGAGTAATGCATGAAATTTGGAACAACCCAGGAACTACATCGCGTGATATTGCGAATACGTTGTTCCTAACAGTACGTTGGTCACCAGGCACGACTTACACTTTACTTGGTCGCATCGAGCAGAAGGGAGCAGCGCATAAAGACCCAACAACAACAAGATGGTATCCATTGATTCAAAAAGAATCAATGCAGAAAGAGAAATTAGTTAAACTGGCAGATACCCTCTTTGATGGGTCGGTTTTTTCTATGTTGTCAGCATTTGTCAATGACAAATCTTTGTCCAAAGATGAAGTCAACCAGTTAAAAGAGCTCGTTGATAAGCTGGATAAGGACTAATTTATGAACCATCTTCAAGACGCTGTAACAATTTCATTAATGATTTTGTTGGTCGCGGTCCTACGAAAGACGCTACTTAGCAAGGTCAAAAAGGTGACTTTTTTGTGGTTATGGTATGTGGTCACAATTAGGTTGCTACTACCGTTTGACATCCCATCTCCGATAAGCCTTGCAAATTTCCTCAGCTTGTTTTCAGAAGCGCCAGTGAACCGTGGGCAATGGTTTTATGCTGATATGAAGGCAATAGGGTATGTGGCAAACAATGTGATATCCGTAGAGAGAGTAGACCCCAATCCTATGTTACCCATTGTTTGGATGATTGGTGTTTTGGTCTTGTTAGGGCTATTCTCAATGGTTCAGTGGAAACTGTTTGTCCGGCGAAAGGATTTGATTCCTCTTGAGAAAGACGAAGTCGAATTTCTGTGCGAAGAAAACCCAATATATCGTTCAGCAAGATTATATTATGATGTCTCACGCACCTCACCCTGCACAGTAGGTTTATTTCGTCCGATAATTGTTTTGCCAACCAAATACATTCATTTGCCTGAAGAAAAACGCAATCTACTTATTCTGCATGAAGCTATACATATCAAACGTCTGGATGCATTGTTTAAACTCCTTTTGTTTATTGCTGTTACACTGCATTGGTATAACCCTTTTGTATGGCTTATGTGGTCGCTTGCAACTCGCGATATTGAGATAGCATGTGACGAAGAAGTCATGGACAAGCAGACCGAGAAGAAAAAACGCACATATGCAGAACTGCTGGTGGAATTCGCAGCACCTCCAGCTCCTATTTTTGAGTTGGAAAACGCCTTTAGTTATAGGGCCATTAAGGAGCGCCTCCGCGCGATAATGACGTATAAAAAATTAGGACGTTTCGCTGTTTCTCTTTCAGTGCTGCTGGTCGTTTCCGTGACCAGTGTTTTTGCAACCTCTCCGCCGTATCGAGTGTCTCAGCAAGAAGAAATGGTGATGATATCGACAAAGTGCATAGCGGATATGTCCATCGGGACAATTCCGGTGATGGAGAAGCAGACATTTAGAGGATACGCAGGAAGTCATGTCATACCATTTGCAGAAACAACAATTTATACCAACAATGAAGGCGGGTGGAAACTGGATGCGGGAAATCGAATAACGCTGGAATTTTTAATCGAAGATATATCTCCCCAAGGTTGTGCAATGGATGTGGGGTACATCGATGCAACGACAACCGAGGGGCGTCACTCATTGTATGTTAACTACATAAAAAACGGCATTCGAGTTACCTTTTTAGCCCCAGAAAAATCCAACTATAGGTTCTATTTATTCAACGCTAGTAGTGATTCTGTTACCATAAAAGAGTTGAGAATTGTCGAGTCATAAAGTTAATGAAATGGAGAAATCACAATGAAAAAAATCGCTGTATTGCTGACCGTTGCAATGATGTTATGTATCTGTGCAACACCTGTTATGGCTGCGGAGCCGATTGACGAAGAGGGAACTATTACTGTCACGCTCACCAATCCGGATGGGCACAGCGAATCGTTCGTTTTTGATTTAAACGATTGCGCTGGAGTAAGTTTTGATGCAGAGGGAAATCTGCTCCCTGAACCACGTTATTCTCTTTCGGCACATGATATTGGTGCATATGGTGGAAGGTACTACTATACATCAACAGGAAATTCATTTTATATTTTAGGCGGGATGTCTGTTACTTTCAGTGCAAATCTTAAGAGCTCTGCTACTGTAAGCTTGGGCTACATATTCGATGGTGTAGAGCATACGACTGCGACCGTCACAAGCAAATCTCCCAGCACAACATTTACTGCACCGTCGTCTGGTGGTTATGCGTTTGTTTTAAGGAACAAGACAGGAAATACGATTTCAGTTACTGGCGGTTCAATTTCATACTAAATGTGAAGGCGCTGTTTTCGCAAGGAAACAGCGCCTTTTTAAAGCTTTGATAATAAAGTAGAGACCCCGCCCTCAATTGGGCGGGGTCAAATACATCCTATTCTTGAATAGTTTTGGCGTCTTTTGGATAAAAAGAAATAATTTGTTTTGTGTTATGCTTTTACAGAGCAATGTTGCTCGTAATATTGGGACACTGCTACGCAGAGCGCAGAATCATTGGGGATAAATATTTGTGCATTAGAGCATGATGCATTTGTTGTTTTTTGCAATCCTTTCTTATATATAGTTTCTGCCTTGCCACCAAAGGCAAGGATGTATAGTGAGATGATGGCAGCATAGATTTTCAATTCTGTTATATTGGGGTCGGAAAAGAAGCTCATATCTGTACCGGGAAGACCTTCAATAGAACATTTATGGATTAGTAATTGAAGTCCGGATACAATTCCCCAAGATGATGAAAGAAAATGAAAACGCTCTAAAGTTGATAAAATCACCATTTCGGCACTGGTTTTAACGAAAAAGTTGTTCGATGCATATGAATCAAAAAAATGAATTAGCTGCAGTGCAAGGTTTTGTACTATATAGAAACGCTCATTGTTGAGTGCCCCTTGCATATTAACAGCGCATAGTAAGCGGTCGTAATAGAGCATGCAATTAATTTTGCACTCAACGCTATCCCGATGCGTAAAATGAATCGATAACCTACGAATTCTCAATCGAACATAGGATAATAGACTCCGAAAGCAGAAACAACGTAAAAAACATAGCATGTTTTGTCCCCTCATCTACTTTATACAAAACACAAATGTGCGGGTATATTGTGACACAATAAAAAATATTGTGTGAGTTTATTATAATGGCGCACCAACCCGTATACAATATATTTAAAGCGTTGGTTGCTAAAAATATATTGGAGCACAATATGGATTTATTGAATTTTGGAAAAAGGGTTCAGCAAGCACGAAAATCCAAAGAGTTAACGCAGGAAGTTCTCGCTGAAAAAACAGGTCTTTCTGTAGCACATATCAGTGGAATCGAAAATGGAAGGAGCGCTATTTCTTTAGATAGATTACTTGATTTAGTAGATGTGCTTGATGTTTCACCGAATTGGCTGCTTCAAGACTATTTCGAGAAAACAGAAAAAACTTTCGCAGAAGACTGTGCTATGATAGTTCAAGGTTGTTCTGCCTTGCAAATAAGGGCAATCCGTAACGCTGTGCGGGCATTGGCGAATACATTTAAAGAAGAGAGTTAGGGCCCATGGGGATACAGGAAATACAAAATTCCATTTTTAATGTAATGTAAAAATTCAATGAAAGCAATTTATTCAACGCAAAACCCCTGTTTTTTTGCGCGAATTGCAGAGTTCAGCTTTTCATCCCATTGCATAAGATGTGGGAATATGTCAACCACCACGTATCTATAAGTAGAATAGGACAAGTAGAGGAGTGCGTACGCACCCCTCTTTTTTTATAAAACCTGGCCGAGAAAACCTATGGTGTGAGCCGTGGGATGAAAGGTCGCAGTGACCTAGATTGTGTTGATTCAGTTGGCCTAACTATAAACACAGATGGATTTTAAAAAAACGGAAAGAGAAACATCATTCACGTTAAAAAAAGGGGGTTTTACGTTGAAAGTCTTGTCCCAACACGTTATGGCTAATATTCTAAAAATAGAAAACTTGAAAGAGGCGAGACCAATGGGTAGAAAAAGGGATAAGGCACTCGAAAACTGCTCTTAATTATGAATGGAAAGAAGGGGAATCAATGAAAAAAAGATTAATAACGACATTGTGTTGCTTGTCTGTCATTATTTCAATATTTTCTGCGATGCCGGCTTTTGCAGCTGATGCAACTGCCGTCGAGCAAGAAACTCGAAATGAGGTTCAAGCGCGCGCATGGCAATATACAATGGACTATGAAATGACCGCAACATATATTGAGTCATTGGGATACCCAGATAAACTTTGGGCGGAAGTTGCAGTTCCCAATTTACCAGGTTATATTGCAAAGGGTTGGGTATATGCATATGGGTCGGCCAAAGTGCCAGGTACGGATACAATATATGTTTATTATCGTGGAACATTGTCTTGCTATATTTACTAAATGCATTTTCTAAAAACTTAGTTTTTGAAATTAATAGCAAGGAGGAGTCTTGGTATGAAAAAAACAGTAGCAGTTACCTTGGTGCTGCTTGTTATGCTTGCAGCATTTTCTGCAACCGCTTTTGCAGCAGAACCGCCAGAAAATTCAATTCAGCCTCGATTTAATCACCGTTATGAAAAAACAATAGTGGTTCCTTATCTTTGGCCTAATGGCATTCAACCAACTTCTTATCCGCCTTATATGTATTATGAGGAAGTATTTGATAGTTCAGGGGGAATTGCCAAAGGGACATTGAGTTTTGTAAGTGCATCGCCTGTTCCGTCAGAAAAAATGTCATATCTAACATACACTGGCATCCTATCCATTATTCTTTAACAAGTGTGGATATAATGCATAAATGCCATAGCTGTTATTAAAAAAGTGTTGATACGGTATATTCCCGGGTCTATTTTTTAGACCCGGGATATCTATACCTGTTGAGGAGAGACCCCTATGAAATGGAGAATAATCTTGATGATAACTTTTTGTATCATTGTGTACGGAGCACTCTTCAGTGGTTGCACAGAAGCTACTGAAAGAGAAATAATCGATGATGCGACCAATACCGAATCGGTGTTGGTGATTTGTTCTGAACAAGATTACAAACCGGATATTGATATCATAATTACTGATTTTGAGACTCAAACAGGGCAAAAAATCGATGTCAAGTACATCCCTCCTACATATAGTCTTGAAGGCACACCAGAGTCTGCGCTTGAAAAAAGAAATTCTGTAATACAACAGATAAAGACTGAAATGATGGCCGGAGAAGGACCCGATTTGTTTCTGATGCCATCATATGGGTCGCCGAGCGAACTTTTCCCAGACGCTTTGAAAACAATATCAAGTGGGGTTTTCGCAGATTTATCCAGATACAACGAAGAATTTAACATCAGTCAGCAAATATTACATGCAGGGCAATATCAAGAACGACAGTATATTATTCCTCTCGGTGTAAGGGTTCCTGCATTTATAACATCGAAAGAGTTGACGAATGAAATAAGCTTTTGCTATGATGACGCGATGAAAAATACTGAAACATTTTTAAATGAGTTATTATTACATCCTCCACTTGACGGAAGTTGTGAAATATACAGCCTATTTTCTATTTTGCCGTTGCTTTCTGATGATATAATGGTTGATGTGGAAAATTTAACGGTCAATTTACACACAAGATATTTAGAAACCATCCTTGCTTATGAGCGGAGTCTATATTGCGAATATAGAGATAGCAATGAAGGAATCTTCGCTTCGCCTTCTGCAGAGAAGATATATGACGGTTCTCGTAGCTTCGCTTTTGGAATGCTGGGGATGACAGATATGCAATTTGCTGTACATGACTTGCTTACCTCCACGGTAGATGACTTCATTGTCTCATTATTTCCAAATGAAAACGGTACAACTACCGCAATTGTCTCCGGGTATGCAGCAGTTAGTGCGAACAGTGTTCAAACTGATGCGGCAATTAATTTTATAAGGTTTGCTTTACAACCAAAATATCAAAACGCCTTTGTTGGAACGGGCGCAAGCAATTTTGCTGGGTTACCGGTAAATTGTGGAAGTATTGCGGATTATTTAATGCATAATCCTCGGGATATTGCTACAGAGGTTAAGAATACGGAACTCTATCAGAAATTAAAAAAAGTGCAGGCTGATGTTTCGCAAAATATTTCTACTGCTCGGATACCGACAATAAATGAATCTCTCTGGAGCACTGCTGTTATCGATAATTTTGCTTCTGACAAACTCATGAATGAAGCTTTGGCAAAATTAGAACAAGAGTTTAGTCTTTACATTGCAGAATGAAAACTTGGATTTCACGTTCTTAATACGCTATTTTACGCCAAGTTCATTGAAAATATTGTTAAAAGTATGATATATATATTTATAGCCGATGTTTATCGGTGGAGCTCCTACCGTATTGCTATTAAATACTCCACAGTTGATATACTCCCACGGGGAGAACACCATGAGATTCAGCTTCATCAAAGCTGCCGGCAGACCCAGTCTTAGCGTTCCTCCACAGTGGCCGACGCCCCATCCACAGATTTTATTTCAGGCAGGAATACCCAACTTGGTTAGCCCCATACGCTTGATATTGATGGCTGCGTTCGTATCCCTATCCATCATGGTGTGGCAAAACTCGCAGGTCCAGCTGCTCGGTTTGAGTGTAAGGTCTGCATTCACAGTCCCGCCCACACGGTAGGTTTTGTTGGAGGGCGCCCATCTGTCTATTTTCACAATGGTGGTGTCAGCGCTGCCAGCCATCCACTCTAGGATGGATAAAAACTCGGCAAACAAAAGGTAGGAAATCTTCCGTCCCCACAGGCATTTCATCCCACGGTCCGAGACCATGGTGATTTTATAAAAGCTGGGGTCTTTTGAAACCAAGTCAATATTGTTTATCGTACTCCAAAAGGTGTGAGGAGTTTCCTAAATTCCTTGGAGCGATGGAGGCAGCATAAAGTTCATCATCAAGAAACTGCCTTATGTTAGAGAAAGTGATTGTTTTAAGAGAGGCCATGTAAAATGCAGGTATTCATTGCGGAAGACAACTGTTATGAACGTGAAAAATTGCGTAAATATGTTTTGTCGTGGGCTCAACTAAGGTCGCTGGACTTATCCGTCGTAGCAGTACGAAGTGTTGCAGACATTGATACGCACGATTTGCGCCTTTGTAATGTGATGTTTCTTGACATAGGGCTGCCGGGTAAAGATGGTCTTACATTTGCGCGAGAAATCAGACAGTTAGGATTTACCGCAGAGATTGTTTTTGTAACAAATCATACTGGATTATCTATAAAAGGCTATGATGTTCATGCCCTTGATTATATAGTCAAGCCCATTGATGCTGTTCGAATTAATGAAACGCTTAATTACCACATGAAGAGAAACCATATATATTCACAAGAAACCATTGTTCTTCCAAAAGGCTTTTCCAAACAAAATACTTACTATGTCAATGAAATCCTTTATGCTGAAGCTTGCAATCACAATGTTGTTATATGCACATTTGACAAAAAGGAAAGTTATGCTTTGGCATTTTCTGAAATTGAACGAAAGCTGCCTAGCGATAAATTCAGAAGATGCCATAGAGGATATATCGTAAATATACAAGCAATCAAAGGATTGAATAAAAATACGATAACATTAGTTGACGGACAACAAATCCTTGTGAGTTCAACGTACTTTAAAGATATAAAAGAAGCATTAGTTGCGTTGCGAGGTGGCAAGTGATGGCAGTAATTGATGGAGTAAAAAGGTTTTTGGGGAAAATGCATTTCTTTAAGTTAATGCCTAAAAAACATATCGAAATGCAGAAGAGAACGTTGGAAGAAGCACAGTATCAAAATTTGCTCAATACGCATCGTACACTCATGGGCTGGCGACACGATTACCAAAATCACCTTTCTGTTATCAAAGAAATGTTGGCCATCGATGATATACAAGCTGCAAAAGCGTATGTGGATGATTTGACACAGGAAGCTATTGAAAATGTAACATTTGTCGATTCGGGAAACATTGCTATTGACTCTGTTTTGAACAGTAAACTTCCGTATGCAATTGAAAATAATATTCATGTTTCTCTAAAATTGGAAGTTCCGGAAATCAATGTTTCACAAATCGATTTGTGCACGATTTTAGGTAATTTATGGGATAATGCAATAGAGGCCAATCAGGCTGTCGAAGATGAAAGCGCACGATTTATTAAATTTGTGATTCGCCCATCAGAATTCCTGTGTAGTATACATATTGAAAACGCAGTAGTAGAATCACATCACAAACAAGCAGTATCTCTGGAAAGTACTAAGAAAGAAGAAGGCCATGGCATTGGCATTACACAAATCAAAGCCACTGTCAAAAAATATGAAGGAATTTATCTATTTAAGCTAACTTCTAGGGGTATATTCGTCGTCGATGTTTTACTTCCTTGTGAACTAGATGAAACTGTTGAGAAAATATATTTATGGGACAGCGCTTCTCCAATGCAGAATTAGCAAGTTCTTTTATAGCTCTCACAGCATAAATGCTGTGGGAGCATTTCTATGCTTGCAAAGCAATATGATTAGGCCAACAACGTAACCTGTTCCAAACACATACGCAATTTATTTCACGAAAGAAAAAAGTGGATTCACGTTGAAACTGTTGATGTCTTCAGCATGAATTATTAGAATGTTATTATAAGAATAATAAATATAGTCCGGGGTGTTCGTTTATGAAACACAATAAAACAGTTGCCTTTTTATTTATTATCCTTATCGGTGTGTCTATTGGTGTTCCCATCTATACAAATTTGACTAGAAAAGATGATAGTACATTTCGTGTATGTATTGATGACGCGCTTTTTCCCGTATATGAAAATTTATTAAAAGACTTTCAACTGAAAAATTCAGATATTGACATTGAGATTATAAGGATTCCTGCCATTTCTGAAAAAGACAATTATGATAGAGAAGAAAAAATGCTTCAAATTCGCTCAGATATTATAAGAGGATATGGGCCGGACATTTTTATCAACTATATTTCTGCTTACAAGCAAGACATCACTAATAACTTATTTCAAGATACCGTAAAAGCGATTTCTTCCGGAGCCTTTGCTTCACTTGAACAGTTCACGCAACAAAAGCGTATTCAAGAAAGTTATCTGACTTTATTGCTTGAAAACACCAAGTTTAAAGGAAGCAATTATGTCTTACCATTGCAATTTATGGTTCAAGGTGTTTTTGTGACGGAAACCAAAGTTGTTAGCGATTTGTCAGCCATTAAAACCCCTTCAGATTGGGCAAATGCAATAGACCAAATGTACAACACTAAGGTTGGCAAAGCATATATTGCGTCAGACTGTACCCATTTATCACCTCCACTTTTAGATTACGAAAATAAAAAGCTTGATTATAGCGAAGCATGGTTCGTTGAGTGGAGCAAACAACTAGAAGAACATGCTATCCAACAACAGAACAATGATGTTTTGGTAGGACCGGCTGGTTCAATTGCGTTAGCAGTTGCTGCCAACACCATTAAACAACCGATTTTCGTCCCCATGCCGAATAATAAAGGGGGAACAATTGCTATTATTTCTGCGTATGCAGCAATATCTGCTACGTGTGTTGATTTGGACATAGCTTACAATTTGCTTGAAGCTGTTGCACAAACTTGTAAGCTTGTGTCAGGTGATACAGTGATGTCTTATACGGGAGAGTTTGTTGCAGATAAAAATGGTATTGCACACCAATGTGAACACGCCGGACAAATGTTTCAAACTAAAGAACAAAAACAAAATGCTTCATCTTTAGCACAAGATGTCTTGAAGGCATCTGAAGCGATTTCAACAAGCATATTTCGAGACAGTCCTTCCTTTGTGATAACCAAATTTTTTTCAATAGGAACAACAAATAATGAGTTGGACAGCCAATATGCTAACGAGGTCTATGGCCGCCTAAGCAGATACATAAGTGAATAGAAGGAAAGGGGGCACGATACAAACAAAATAGCTGGCAGGTCGCTTAACTACATATTATAAAAGTGATTGATAATTTTGGTATGATTGCATTAGAAGGCTTGGATTGCGATATGGCATCTCTGATGTCAAGTGGGGATGGAAAATATTTGTTGTATATCGTCAATGCAAAATTTGTACCTGGGCTAAAAGAAGAATATGGCCCCCAGAAGTGTTTGAAACCCGGTATAACTTGGGCGGTGATACCGGGTTTCATTATAGTTGAGCTTCAGCAAATAGGATGATGGGACGCTTAGAACAAGAGAATATGGCATATATCGAATGATGTTCCGTTATAAAGCGTTCATCATGTGTTCTTTATAAATCCGATACAAATCAATTTCTATCTTGATGCATTCTAATGCGAACAGTAAGAGCGAGACAACCAATAGTGGCAAAAAGAAAGCGACAATATAGACGCTAATATCCAGGGCGCTTTGGGAAATGAAATTCTGGTAAAATGAGATAATAAGTTCGCTGTAATGAGAGAATGCGAAGATGTTATCAGTCGGCAAATAAACTGCGGGAATAGTAATTGAGTTCAGGATTTTGTAAAATGCAAGCAGACCCAATATAAGCATAAAAGAGCCGCTTACCATATGTTTTATACTTTGATGTACTGATGACGCGTTAATATACGAATTCGCTAAGTGCTGCCAGGATTTGCGAAAAGTTAAAAAGAGCGGAAACACACAAATTGAAATGAATGATAGCCGAAAAAAAGCAAGTAGAAGTTGATGGATTTGTCGGAAATCATTTGCTTCTCCATAGAAGGGATATCCCAAGATAATTGATGCGTCTTCGATAAGCTGTTCCTGGGATGAAGACAGCTCACCTCCTAAATAGAGTCGGACAGATTCATTAAGTGTATCAAAATCATCAGGGAAACAGCTTGTATAAATTACAGGGGTACTTCGTGAACTCAGGAGAGACAAGAAGTCCGAAGCACTTTTATAGACTCCGCATATGGTGTACTCGGCTTCGTCGAAATAAACAGTTTGCCCAATGACATCACACGAGAGAAACCATTCAAGAGCAAGGGATTCTGGAATTATAATATAGCGCATATTTTTTTCCACGGCATCCGACAAAAAATATCCGCCAGAAAGAAACGACGCCGGAAAGAATGAAGCGTAATTTGAATTGGTACTCACCAGTGTGACAGCTTCTGAAAGATGCTTCTCAATGTTGTGAACAACGGCATTCCTGTATAGGGTGAGTGCAAAATTTTTTGATGCTTTATCAAAGGCTGTAGCGACATGCTCCGGGTCCTGTAAGTTAGGAGAAAGTGAAACAGCAAAAGGAAGATAGCGTATTATATGCCCTTTTAGCAATAAAGCAAAAGAAAGTAGTATTATTGCCCCCAATATATGGATTCCCAGTTTGAACGCACTCTTTTTCATTGTCAAACAACCCTTACACTTTCTCCGTTGTTAAGTTGCCGTGACGGATACGCTGCAATCGGAACGGTGAGTGTGCCAAAATCTTTTAATGCAGCATATTGGTAATTCGACTCTGCGATGGATACAATTTGTTTTTCTACATATTTCTCAATCCCCCAAATCGTGCGTTTTTCACGCAGAATAAGGATGAAATCACGACCATCGCTATCTTTTCCGATACAAGACAGGGGGACGAGGACGTCATATTGAGGGCTCTTTCGGGTGGATTTGATACTGACGGCTGTATTAGGCGTTAGGCCGCCTAAGTCTTCCGGAACCCCGGTTGCGATATACATGTTTTGCTCATCATCCAACTGAAGCGCGGTTAAGTCTATGGGGCTGGAAACCACCTCGTAGACTCCACTTCCAGGATTGATTGCGCTGTATTCACATATGAACTGTAATTCTTTGTTTTGATAGAAAGGGACATCCGCAGATAATACCTTCCATTGTATGCTTATATCACCATTTGTGCTGGAAATGGTTGCCAGAGGACTGCCAGAGGCGACGGACCCAGTTTCACACAAAAGCTTTACAGAACCTGTCGATGCTGCACATACGATTCCATCACGAGGAATTCTGTCTAGTATTTGCGACAGCTGAAGTTCCAATGCTCTCAGTTCGCCTTCCTTGACAAGCCTATCCCCGCCCGTCCATTCGACGGCATTCATACTGTTTTTCTGTTGCTGAATTTGTGTTCGCAATTGTGTGATTTGAATATTATATCCAGACATGTCAATTTGGAAAAGGGCATCTCCAGCTTTTACAACATCTCCGTCAGACACCAAGACATCCTTTATTGTCCAAGAGTCGAGTGCGGCAATTGTTTCGCTTTCTGTATCGGCGATGACGGTTGCGTCTATGACAGAAGTATATGAAAGGCTGCCTCTTGAGCTGCTTAAAGCGGTCACGGTAGGAAGCAACATGGAATAAATAGACCGGGAGGCAATTGTAGAAATGAGTAAAAGAATAAAGGTTGCAATCACAATACGAACCACAAGTGTTTTTCGACGATTCATTCGGAGATACCTCATTCCATTATTTAATACCGGTAAACTCAATACCTTCCACTAATTCGTCATTAAAAAAGAGAAAGAGAAAAAGTACCGGAAGCATAGCTAAAAGCCCGCATACAAATGATAAGCTGAAATTGTTTGTGTTGACGCTCACAAGAAAAACAGAAAGAGGATATTGAGTAGTGTCTTTTAAAAAGACAATAGGCTGTTCCACCATATTCCAAGCTTCAATAAAAACCAGTAAAACCATACTGATTGTCCCACTTTTTCCAATCGGTAAGAGGATTTGAACAAGAATCTGAAACGTGGAGGCGCCATCAAGTCTTGCGGCATCTAGCGTCTCATTGGGAATGCCACGATAAATTTGCGTCATTAAAAAAGTACCCAATGGCGCGAATGCGGCAGGAAGAATCAACGAAAGCCAACTATCGGTTATATTCAAAAAACTTAAAACAATATAACTTGGAACTAATGTTGCCTGTAAGGGCATCATCATCAACAAAATCAGGACAAAAAAAGTCACTTGCTTGAATGGAAAGGTAAACTTCGCAAATGCATATCCGCCAGTAGTGCTGACGATACCCTGGAACAAAAGGATTCCAGCACACATCAGTAAGCTATTCCAGAATTTTATGAGGAAGTCAGGCCTCCGCAAGAAAACTTGGTAAAATGATTCAAGGGAAAAAATATCTGGAATGAAATGCAACATCGCATATGTGCCGTCATATTGCATTGCTGTGGCATAATATTGTGTTATTTCACTGGGTAGCATAAAAGAATTGAATATCATATACACTGCTGGAAATAAAACAGTTGCGCTTAAAAAACAAAAAAACACGGTGTAAAAACAGCGATGCAGAGAACGTGAAGCCTTCATAAACTGTCCTCCGTGTGTCGGTTTTGCCACCAATAAAGAAGCCCAACAAAAAGAAAGATAATAGAAAACAGCAGCAAGGTTGCCACGGCTAGTCTTTGATAGTTCAAATTTTCAAAGTTGTTGTTAAGAAAATGCTGCAAGAAATATATTTCATTTTGCGGATGTTTACCTGCGATGATAAATGCTTCGCGATAAGTTTTAAATGAATTTATGATACTCATGACGATGACAAAAAACAATGTTGGGATAATAAGAGGAAAACTGATATAGCAGAACTTCTTTACCGAAGAGGCTCCGTCGATTTCTGCGGTTTGATATAATTCAGACGGAATCATATTAAGACCGGCTAAAAACAAAATCACATTATAGCCACAGTTTTTCCATACATATAGGCCAACGAGAATGTGAAAAGCATATGGCCCTTGTAGCCAATCGTTGATTGGAAGTCCCAGATAAGTAAGAATTCCATTAAGAATACCGCCATTTGCAAAAAAGACTTGAATTACCATTACAATGCTGGCAATTGGTAATATCATTGGGAAAAGTAATATTGAACGAAAAAGTTTTGTGCCACCAAGATGGGAATACAATGCCAATGCTAAATAAAGACCAATAAATACGTTAAGTGGGACCGCAATAAGCAAAAAACGAATTGTATTATATGCAGCCAATTGAAATGCAGCCGAAGAAAGAACTTTTGAGTAATTAACAAAACCTACAAATTCTTTTCCTCCAACCCCGAATGTAAAAGAATAGTAGACAGTGATGATAAAAGGAATCACAAAAAAGACCAACAAGCCGATAGTAATAGGAAGAGACAAAAAGACCCCGGTAAGCGCGCCCTTTTTTTTCATGTTACATCACCCCTTTTTAATTATATCATTAGGGGAGACACCGCGATGTTTAATTCACGAAGAAAAAAGGGGAATTGGCGCAGATTATTTATATGTGCTGCTAGAAAAGATGTATTCGCAAGCCATCATTGAATTTCACGTATATATCGGTGCTTTTCACGAAGATTTGATTGTTATTGAACAATTTCAAATATATTATAAAGATGGTATTTTTATGTGAGAAGCAAGGTGGTATTTTTATGTTGCTTGGTAAACAAACATGCGGACAGCAGACGCCGATGCGCAAAATAAAATCAAAAATGTTTTACACAGTGCTTTCCGTTCTTCTGTTGTTCTGCGCCTGTTCTGTGAAAGGAAATGAGAAAGAAATCGTGAACGATATTAGCTCAGACATTCAAACAGAATTAACTGTTTGTGCAGAAGAATCGTTTCGCAACAGTTTAAAGCCTGTATTCGACGCATTTACAGGTAAATACAAAATAAAAATCAGTGTTGAGTGGGTCCCGGCATTAGGGAGCTTTTCAACTGATAAGTCAGATGAACGAACGAGCTACCTTCAACGATTAAAGACGCAAATTCTTGCGGGTGATGGGCCAGATGTTTTCATTGTTTCCACATCTGGAACAGATTTTGATATATTACCGAATATGGAAAGGTTAATGCACAATGGTGTTTTTCAAGAATTAGATAAAATTCTAATTGAAAACACCTTCGAATTTGAGGATGTAAACAGTATTTTGTTGGAAGCCGGGCAAGCAAACGGCACACAGTATGTTCTTCCACTGTGCTTTCAAATTGATGGAATATTACTTTGCGATACATCTGAGTCTAATTTGCGAATGGAAAAAGACCTCGAAAATATGTCAACAATGCAGTTTTACAGCTATATAGACGATAGATATCCCGAATGGAGAGTGCAAGGGCAGTGGCATGAGAACTTAAACAACAACATGGATGCTCCGGTAAACTTTGAAGATATGAACGTCGATTTGTTTGTGCATGAGCTGCCGGAACTGCTGCAAAGAGAAGTTGATAGTTTAAACACAAAAGGAATATATAGAATACCAGATTTAAATGCATATCTCAAAGAAGGTGCAATAATTGATTCTCCTAATGGCCTTCCATACATTTGGGGGCCCGTATCCAGATACTTAGACTACGCAGCAATGACTTTAATAAATCGAACGACTCCGATTCTTATACCGATTCCCAATGCGGATGGACAAATATATGCACGTATTACAGGTATAGCGGCAATAAGTCGTAATTGCAAAAATACAACTGCTAGTGAATTGTTGCTGACCTTTCTGATTTCAGACAGATGGCAAAAAAAGGGGACCGATGTAGGAAGTACTGTTTTATACGGTTTCCCGATAAAGAAATCCGCAATGAAATCATGGTTTCAAGATGAAACATTGACGTATCTGGATAAGTTGCCGTGTGAAAGGCTAAATGGTCAAACTCTTGAATCATTCATAATATGGTATGATAAAATCGAAGGGGCTTATTTCAGCTTTCGCCCAAAAGAAATAGCGCAGTTGATATACACAAATGCAGAAACAGAACAGAGAATCTCTGTAGAAGAACTAAAAAAAGTCGAGGAAATACTCAAACGACAATTAAGCGAGTAGTAAACAAGAAAAATAAGATATATAGTCAATTATCACTGAAGAACTAAAAAAACTGCGCCTCCGCATATGCGATGGCGCAGTCATAGTAATTAGAAATATCCATAGGGGCAAGCCCAACGATTATAGGGCGTTTCGGTCCGGGATAATATGGCCCCACACCCTGTACATTTTTGTATGGTCACTCTTGTATAGCTATAAAGTCCACCATCATGGGCTACGCCTCGCAAACAAGGACATATTCCAATACGAACTAAGGTTTCATTTATAAGAGATGTATTTTCTACAACTTTTCCGGTTCCGCAATGGTCTAAAGCAAAAGGTTGAGGCTCATCTGCATTGTCCCTCCTAAATGATAATAGATTTGATATGTAGTTCTAAGGGGAATAAATATTCTGCATGGGACTCACCTCTCTTTATCTTGGATAGTTTCTCTGGATTTCTTTTACAGTCTTTTACAACTGCAAACATCATTCTCTATGTATTTATTGTATAAAAAAAAGGGGGGGAAGAACAATGCTTTCGACGTAAACCGTGCCTTTTTTTGCGTGAATTAATTAGGAAACAATATGTTTCGACCAGTATTCAACTTCAATGTTTAGGATTCACTTTATACGAAATTAGTTAGTGGGAGTAAGAAAAGATAAAAACAATACAAACTATGTTAATAAAGAGAGAAGGATATAAAATGTATTATGCGCGTTTAAAAAAAAGCATGTTAATCGCAGCTTTTTTATCAACCATATTCATGGTTGGATGCAGCAATACCAGTTTAACTCCTGACTTTGCCGAAAGCAAAGCATTGGTAATCTGCGCTGACGGGATTAACCAAAATGCACTGCAGTATGTCTTCGACGTCTTTGAAGAAGAGCACAATATTGAGGTTATTTGCAACTGGATTCCCGCGCCGTATGAAACGAATGGTGTCGACGCCAAAAGCAATATTGAGGAGAGAAATTCCTATATTCAGCGAATCAAAACAGAGATTATGGCGGGACAAGGGCCGGATATTTACGTTATCCCTGTTTATGGGACGGCACAAGATGTTTTTCCGGATGTGTCAAAAGCAATGAGAAATGGTGTGTTTCGTCCATTGGGGACTCTGGAACAATCCAACATTAGCCAGCTGCAAGCAGCTTTGAAAAGCGTAGGACAAATGGAAGGGACACAATATATTCTGCCGCTAAGCTATCAGGTGGACGGTGTATTATTATGTGATTCGCCGCAAAAAAATCGCGCTTTGTATTCTACACTCGATGGGTTAGGGACAAGTGATTATTTTCGAACACTAGACGAAAATTACCCAGAATGGGGAATTGAAGGCATATGGTGGCACAATCTTACAAACAATGCTATCCCACTAATCAATTACGACACAATGAAGGTTGATTTGTTGGCACAGGACATGCCTGAACTACTTAGAAGAGAAGTTGAAGTGATACAAAAAAATGTAGACTCGCCATACCAAATGGAGTATTATGAATATGGAGCACTTGCAGAGACCGAGAAGGGTGTACCCTATATCATCGGACAGGCCGCAGGAGACCTCAACATCCTTGCAATGACGATATTGAGCGGGGAAGGGACACTGTTTTCGGCCTTTCCTAATGCAGATGGGGAAATATATGCAAGAGTTACTGGAATCGCTGGTATAAGTTCAAGCTGTGACAGAGTCAAAGAGGCTGAGTTGTTTGTGGACTTTCTTTTGGACGAAAGATGGCAAAAGAATTTTAACGGAACAGGTACTTCTGTCCTCTCTGGCCTCCCGGCAAGGATGGGATATAGCAAAAAAATATTTGAAAACCAGAATTTACAAACTTTAAATAATTTACAATGCGTACCGTTAAGCGGTGAAACATTGGAATCGTTTGCTGACCTGGAAAAGAAAGTTGCCGGTGCGTATTTCCCCGTTATTCCTGAAGCTGTTATTCAAATGATAGACGAGACCGCTAGTGAAAACAGTGCTATTACGATTGACATTATCAAAAAAGCGAATGATGTTTTGGAAAGATATTTAAGTGAATGAAATACTGAAATTGACAATGGTGCAAGATGATATAGTCGCAAAAGTAGAGCCCTCCTTAAAGCAAACAACTTATAATAAAGCAAAAAGGCCATTGCCTCATCTTGAGTCAATGGCCTTTTTCAATGTGTGTTTTTCTTTAGTTTACCCTCAGTACCTTCTGGCTGGAGACCTCGGCAAACTTATTTAATAGATGATAAATAAGGGCGATACGACTGCAAAATTGCATTTAGCATTTTCTCTTCTCTCTCGTAATACGATGAATAGAAATTGATTTCAACAGTTATGTTTCCCTGGGATGGGTATCCCACTGATTGAGTCCTATTTCCTTCTGTACGCTTTTTGAAGAAAAAAGTTCGAACGTGGTCATCCGTTAGAATTTCAAATTCATCGCCGGAAAAAGCATCGTAGGTATTCCTAATTGCAGACTGAAAAGCAGTAGATGTAAATGAAATATAACTATCTGTGACCTGTCCCTCATGTATATAATATGCCTTTAGCGTGTAAGAAGTTGGGGGTTCAACAACACTGGAAGAACAACTTCGATAATTCAAGAGTGGGAGAACAAAGGAAAACTTCTCATATTCAGCAAAATTGATTTGATAAAACCCAGGCGAAGCTTCATGGTAGGTAGCCATAGGCCAAGAAATGTCTATGCCTGTACGCAGCTCAAAATCCACCGATGCCTCATGAGAAGCATCGGTGGCATGAGAAGAAGCCGCATTTGAAAATGCCTCAATAGATTCGGAATTGGCATTACATGCTACAAAAAACATTATTGACAAACAAACAGTAAGTGCGGATTTAGACCACTTCATTTTATTCCTCATCTTAGAATGCAGAGATACGAGTATATCCAGCATTTAAAATTTGCGAAAAAGTAAAGTAGCTATACGTAACTTTGGGTGGCGTTTGCTCATATGCCATAATGTTTCCGGGGCCCGTTCTAACAATATCATGACACATTACAATATGGGCGCCGCTGCCCGTCCTGACAAAAGCGTCTCCTTGAAAAAAATCTCCCCAAGCATTGATTTTAGTGAACCGACCAGAATTGGCCGCATTCATAAACCCAGTGGTGTTAAGTCGTTCAATACCCCAACAATAAGATACAAATCCAGAACAATCATTTCCGTATCGAGGGGCAACCGTACCACCAATGTTTACAGGAGAATAAAAGTCAGAAAGATTCATTTTACTCTTGAAATCAAGGTCGCTGCATTGCGCCCACTGAGTATAAGGGATACCGACAACGGTTGTGCCAGCTGGGAAAGAACCACCACCCCATTTGGTTAGGTTTTGAGTAGGGGTCCATTGTACGGCAGCCATTGCTTTCGCTTTGTTGGCCATTACACCCCGATTGGTGTATGCTCGTGTGGAGATATTTGTAGAATTTTGTGCGTTTTCGCCCATTCCATCAATCGTTGCGCGAAGTTCATCCGTTAAATCAGACTCTACCGTTACGCTATAAATGCAGGATAGCCCATTTGCGTTCAGAGTGATAGTAGCAGTACCGGCGCCAACAGCCAGAATACGTCCAGGAAGTGTGAATATAGCAACATCTTCATTGGATGATTCTGCTACAATATCTTCATAAGCAATATCGCCAAGAGATAAAAATGTAGATAAGCCAGCAAAGGGGAGAATCACTGCCTGTGGGAGCGTTCGCGCTGTTTCGTTTACAAAAACACAATTAGAGGATTGCCAGCTTTCATCACTGAAAATATCAACAATCGTTTGTTCTTGAACGGTGTGAGCGTCGTTTTCATCAGGGACACTGTCGGCAAATGCTGAACTACCAAATAGTGCGACTCCAAATGTCAAAACCAGTGTTACAGCTAAAAACTTTTGTGACCAATAACGCATTTTTGTGAACCCTCCTTTTTCTTGTTTGATGTCTAGTGTTTATGGCTTATCAAAGAAGACAGGTTCTCCCAAGAGGTTTAGAACTAATGATGATGTCAGCTATAAGGCCGCAAACTGTACAAGTATGGTACTCATGAACGCGCTCGTATCTGCACTCATCTCTATGATTTCCATGTGGTTCATATTGGGTTTCATAACGAGTGTCTCTTGTGACTAACACACGACCGTTTTCGCAATGAGCGAGTGCACGCGTTGTAGGGTCCCCATCCATTGAAGTATCGGCAAAGGCAACACAGGAAATCGCCAAAAGAAGACAGAACGTAAGAATAAGAGTAAGAGCCTTTTTAATCTGATTATTCATACTACACCTCCGCATTTCGGTTGATAAACATCTGTTTGGGTTTAAAACTATAGGCCAGTATGTTTGCAGCGCTGCTTTGCTATACCAAACATAAAACAGAAAAAGTATAAAAACAATAATCTTTGCGCGAAATACCGTTTTTTTTACGTGAACGCAATTGAATGTACCCTAATCACTGTAAATTCAAAAAAGATAGGTTTTCACAGAAAAATGTGTTATACTTAAAAAAATAAAACCTATTTAGCAGGTGATGATATGAGTTCGATAGTCTTTGCATACCGTGCGGTTGCAGATACCGGATTAGCACCATGCGTTGACAACGGTCTTCTCAGTTTTGCTTGTTGCAAAGGGGGACGGAAGGATGGAGTAAAAACCGGAGTACGGTATTGGGCCGGTGATGCTCTGTCAAAAGCTCAAAACGCAAACAAGGAATTTTCCGTATATATTTTGGGGTATTTAAAAGGTAGTCTTTTTTATGCAGCAAAGATTGATGAATGGCAACTCATGACAGAATATTATGGATGCAAAGGGAAATCCATAGGACGTTTGGACAATATATATACAATAGATAAAAATGGCCAATTAAAAAGGAACTCAAAACACCTTGGATTACACACGGACAAAGACCAACAAATGCGCGATATTTCTGGGACATATGTGTTGCTTTCTAGAAATTTCGTATATCTTGGGAAAGATACAGACAAAAATGAGGAGCTTAATGGTTGGTGTCCGAAAGGACGTTCCGCTGTTCGAATCTTGAACGATGTGAAACTAGTTGATAAAATTGAAGCATTCATTAAGGGAAATCAGGGGACATTTCATCGGTCGTGCCATAAACTGGAACAATGTTGCACATGTTAGCAGCTTTTTTTATGTACAATACAATAAGAATGAAGGGATATCTTGGGAATTGATTCAGCGTTGTGGGGAGAGGAAAACAGTTTTACTTCTTATGCTGACAGAAAAGCATTTAACACAGAAGAAAAAGTGAAACGATTCCCCCAAAAAACTGACCCTTTTAACGGCTACTCGCCAAAGATAAAGCAGCGAATTTTAGATGCTATAAACGAAAACGAATCATTCATATCACAGTTTGAAAAATGCGTCACTGTAAAGCAACTTCAAACGCTTATTTCTAGTATACTAGATACAAAACTTCATCAGGTCGTAAACGGAAAACAACTTCAGAAGTTGATATATTATGCCGAATCCCTTGGTGCTCGCGCTGTTATAAAAACTTCTCAACTACAAAGATATGAGGATATATTAATACGAAACATTGTTATCCAACAAAGTGGAATTGTTCTGATACAGAGCGATAAAATGGAACGACGTTTACAAGAGCCTTTTGGGGAATCAAAAATCGCCGAGGCGATGACTTTCCGTGTGGTTTGTGTTATGTGATTGATGAAGAAAAAACAAGAGTTAAAGGACATTGATAATAGCCATATTGACCTCCGTTTCGGTTGTTGGTTGACGAGTGACCGAAACGAAGGCGGCGGGGAGCGGCACCGGGGAATGACTTCGGGCCAACATGACCCGAAGCAGCCCCATAAGAACACAAAAGC
>ERZ827490.420-NODE-420-length-69827-cov-24.556928_pt1 | contig 69827 bp, 75 predicted proteins | sample MGYA00519770_ERZ827490 | MGnify/ENA primary metagenome ERZ827490 (study PRJEB31778, sample SAMEA3449324) | human gut metagenome | biome: human gut; feature: human-associated habitat; material: faeces | place: United Kingdom | collected 2010/2012 ... | reverse complement strand
GCCATTTAATTGGAAAGGATAAACAGGAAAGCTATAATAAAGTCAAAAGCCAGACATGCTTCGTCTGGCTTTTGACTTTATTATAACTTGGAGAGAAACACGCACGAGGCCGAATGCTTACGATTCACAAACTCTTCAAGAAGTGGTTGTAGTAGGTTATGGTGGTGTTCAGAAAGCCAAAACAATGACTGCATCTGCCGCTACCGTAAAGATGTCCGAATTGGCAAAGTTACCGGTTGCTTCTATGTCCGAAGGGTTGGGAGGACGTGTTACCGGTGTGGTAACTCAACAGGCTTCCGGTGCGCCGGGTGAAAACGCCAGAATTTGGATTCGAGGCGGTGAAAATATCTTGTATGTCATTGACGATGTCGTGATGGATTCGGGGCAAGGTAATGAGTTTTTCAATCGCTTGCGTCCGGATGATATCGCTTCCATGTCAATCTTGAAAGACGCTGCTGCAACTGCCGTATATGGTCCGCGTGCCGCTAATGGTGTAGTAGTGATTGCTACCAAGCGTGGACAGGAAGGCGCGCCTACCATTACTTTAAACCAAAAAGTGTCTATCATGACTCCTGCTTATCGTCCCAAAGGATTGAGTAGTTACGAGTACGCATTGGCACGTAATGAAGCGGAATTGGCAAGTTTCCAGGAGAGTCCGACTTTTAATGATACAGAACTTTCTAAATATTATATGGGCGATCTGTGGCAGAAAGGATACGGATTTGAAGAAATCCGTAACCTGGTGAACGAAAGATATAATTTAGGGTATTCTTTGCAAGACATCAACGACTTGTTCGATCCGTTAAAGACACAAGGTAAAAATATCCAGGACTACTATTCTTCTTACGACCCATGGGATATGTTTGATCATACACAGCCAATGTATCAAACTAATGTCAGCCTGCGTGGTGGTGGCGAACGTATCAAATATTATTCAAGTTTGGGATATATGAAGCAAAATGGTGTCAGTGATAAATATTCATACGAACAGGTGAACATGATTTTGAACACAGACGCCATGTTGTTGAGCGACAAGAGTTTGAAATTTACTTTCAACTTGAACGGTAATACTTCTAACAACAATAAACCTGCCGATGGTGAAGGTGTGTTCAACAATGCCATGTATGGTGACTGGATGCCTAAGAGGCCGGCTGCCTGGAGTACCGGACTGCCAAGAAAGGGATCTGTGGAGGCACAGTTGAACAACGGTTTCAACAATACAGAATCTTATCGCTTCCAGATGAATGCAGCTTTGAAATGGAGTGTGCCTTGGGTGGAAGGCTTGTCTGCACAGGCTAGCTTGAACTTCACTACTTCTTATTATCATCAGCGTCATTTTAACCATGATCAGGAAGGCGTTTATGACAATCCGTATGCTACTGCCGTTTCTTCCTATAATCCTGAAAACGCCAACTTATATGAAAAATGGAATAAGTATAAGTTGTTGACCGGCATTTTCCAGATTGATTATACCCGTTCTTTCGGAAAGCATAATCTATCTGCTATGGTGAACTATCAAAGTCAGGTAAGAAAGAGCAATTGGACGGATGCAAAGAAAAAAGGATATCCTACCACTTTGGCTCCGCAGCTTGATCTAGGCGGTACATTAGTTTCTGCCGGTGGCTCTGCTGAAGAATGGGGTTCTGCTTCTTACATCGGGCGTTTTACTTACGACTATGACAATAAGTACCTGTTCCAATACAGTGCTAACTACAATGGTTCTTTGAGTTATAGCCCGGATAAACGTTGGGGATATTTTCAGGCTTTCTCATTGGGTTGGGTGATGTCCGATGAAGTTTGGTTCAAGAATTTGGTGAATCCGAACATTGTTAATATGATAAAATTACGTGGCGGATTTGGATTGGTAGGTAATGAAGTGGGAAGTCCATTTTCTTTCCTTACCCAATATGCGCAGAGTTCAAACCGCATATTGTTTGGAGAAAATATGGCTTCTAATGTAGGATGGTACGAGTCTGATGTAGCAAACAATTTACAATGGTCCAGCAGTAAGCAGTATGGTATTGGTCTGGATTTCGGCTTTTTGAAAGACCGCTTGACAGGATCATTCGATACGTTTTTATATTTGAACAAAGGAGATGTGATGGACATGACTGATGATATGATTCGGGTAGATATTTTAGGTATGCCGAACACTCCGAAAATTAATGCTCCGTACACTACTTCACGAAAAGGAGGTTTCGAAGTTTCGTTGAACTGGCAAGACAAGATTGGCAAAGTCGGTTATCGTGTAGGGGTAAACTATTCTTATTGGGATGAACGGGTGACTCGCCATAGCAGCTCTGATTCGGACTGGTGGACTCCGACATTCGACAATATCGGCAAACGTCCTTATGTAACAAACGGAGAATCTATAACATATCCTTATGGGTTGAAGACCAATGGATTACACGGGTCATGGCAAAAAATGTATAATTCCTTATTACACGCTAACAATAATATGACTTTGGGAACTCCGGCTTTGGTGGACTTAAATGGTGATGGTCGTGTAAATGATTACTATGTGTTCAATGCGGAAGGGTCTACTCCACATACTCAATTTGGTGTAACTTTAGGAGCCGACTGGAACGGATTCGATCTGGAACTGTTCTTCCAAGGAGCAACCGGTGCAAGGGGAGCTATGCCTTCTCCGCTCCGCAGCCAACAAAGCTATATGTGGAATTACGGACAATACGCGTTCCAGAATGCATATACACCGAGCAACCCTGATGTAGACGCCGCTCTTCCAACTCCGGTTCCTGAAGGCAATGGATTTGGATATAGTTACATTGACATCTGGTCTTTTGATGCCTCTTACCTGAAACTGAAAAATATCAGTTTACGTTATGACTTAAAACGTTCGGTTTTGAAAAATCTACCAGTTATTCAAGGATTGGATTTAAGTTTCGTTGTGACTAACGCATTTACTTGGACTAAAAAATCTTATCCACTGAAAGATTTGCAGGATCCCGAATTCATTACTACAGGTGCTTCTATCTATAATAACAATGGTACTTTGGGAAGCTATCCTACCCAGCGTTCTTATACTTTGGGCGTAACAGTAACTTTATAAAACTTGGTTAATATGAAACGTAAAAATAAAACAACTAAATATATTCTGGCCGGGTTATTTCTTTCTTCGATGATGGGAGTAACAACTGCATGTGATCCGTTAGGAATAGAACCTACAACAAAAGTGGATGAAGAACGCTTTTGGGAAAATCCTCAATTGGCTCGTTCTTATGTGAACAATTTCTATTTCATATCCCAATCGGCATCTGGTGACACCTTCCAGTCAGAACAGTGGTCAGATAACTGTCAGGGAAACTATGAACAGGACTGGGATACGTATCGACAGTACAATTTTAACAAACGTACTTATGATGAAAATAATGGTATCACTTGTTTCAGCGCCCCATGGAGTGGAGCTTATAAAAACATTCGTGCTGTAAATCTTGGAATTGAAAAAATTTCTTCCAGCAGCATATTGACAGAGGCTCAGAAGAACCAATTCTTGGGTGAATGTTACTTTTTCCGTGCTTTTATTTATTTTGACATGGAAAAGTTTTGGGGAAGCGTTCCTTATGTAGACAAAGCGTTAACGATTGAAGATGAAACCTATTTGCCTCGTACTAAACGCGAAACTATTTTCGACAATATTCTAGACGATTTGCAGAAATCCGTAGATTATTTTAAAGCTTATGGTGGAACGCATACGCTTGGTATGGTAAATGAAGATGTAGCTAACGCATACATCTCTCGCGTGGCTTTATATGCAGCCAATGCGGCCGATGCTTCAGCCAAAGGTCTATATTCGGATGATGCTGAAGGCTTGTTCAAGTTTGAGAAGAATGCAAATCATTATTATGAATTGGCTTATAATGCAGCTAAAGGATTGATAGGCAAGTACAGTTTGGAACCGAATTATGAGGATCTGTTCACAAAAACAGAGTCACATACAAGCGTTGAGTCAATTTGGCCGGTCATGTTTAAAGAAAACCAACGTAGTGGTTTCAATCCAACTGCAAAGAACGGACCTGACGGGAATTATTATGGAGCAACCGAAGATGCGACTTATTCTTACGGGCGTCGTTCAGGTTTATTTCCTACACAGGATTTGGTAGACTGTTATTTACAGAAAGATGACGCTGATGGCAAATGGAAAAATTGGTGGGAAACTTCACAGGCAAAAGCCATGGGAATCCATAGAAATGCAGAAGGAGAATTAGAAGGAGAATCTGCTAATTATCGCGATATGTTCAAGAATCGCGATAGCCGCTTCTATTCCACAGTTACTTACGATGGAGCATATATGGGACCGGAAGAAGAACGTTATATTATTCAAACTTGGATTGACAATACTACACTAGATGAAAAGACCTTAAAATACAGTGCTTTACATTCTGGGTATAGAGTGATGGAAAATTTAAATTCCGCACCAATCAACAGAGCTTCCGCACAAACAATAACTGGTTATTATTCAAGGAAGTACTCTCAGTTTAATAAAATCAATACGGACGGGACTTTGGATTTTGACACCCAGCGTCAGACTTGCTATTTCAATGTACGGTATGCGGAAGTGTTGCTGAATTGTGCCGAGGCAAGTATTAAACTAGGCAAGACCGATGCGGCAGGCTATATCAATGAAATCCGTAATCGTGCCGGATTGCCTAATTATGACGGCAATGATTTGTGGAATGAAATGAAACTGCAACGTCGTTTGGAATTTGCATTTGAATGTCCGGGCTTCCGTTATTTCGATTTATTGCGTTGGGGGGAAGCAGAAGGCAAAACGACTATTGAAGAGTTGAATACTCCTTCCAGAGGATTATGGATTTTCCGTAAAGGTATGGAAAGCGAAAAGGCTGGTGAGAATGGTTATCCTGTAGAGCCGGGTGGTGAAGGATATTTTACTCCTAAATTCCAGACTTTTGAGATGCCGTATTCTTATTATGAAAGAAAGTTTGATGATGCAAGATACTACTTTGTACCATTTTCACAGTCCATGTTGAGAGACTATACACAATTGCAACAGAATCCGGGATGGAAAAACTTCAACTATAACAATTAAAAAAAGATAGTTATGATGAATAAATTGCTAAATAAAATATGTATAGGTGCAGCTGTGTTGTGCAGTGCATCAGTTATTTCTAGTTGTACTGCCGGATTGACTTATGAAGAGGCACCGGAATCTGTTTATTCAGAAGTAGGGGTAAGCAAAATCGAGTTAAAAGCCCGGGAATTGTTTAATGACAAGATTTATGCAGTTAACTGGAACAAATGGGTGGACAATTATATTGATACTCGTTTGATTGGAAGTTCTGACGTTTTTACGTGGGTTAACAGAACGGGGGCTCCCTATACCATGCCGGATGGGAAAGTTGTGGCTGCCGGAGAATCAATAAAAGTGGAAGGTTCGGAAACAATAGAATCCGATAGCAGTGCGCCTGATGGCAAGGTGTATGTATTAAACGTATATGCCGCTTCGGATGTACAATATTCGACAGCTAACAAGGGGTTCTTGTTTGATGGCAGTAAGTTTTCCGGTGACTTTGAATTGGTGAATCCTGTTGATAACCGTTCACAATATGTAGTTCTTCCTGTTAGAAAGAATGAAATCATAGGTGAACTTTATCTGGTAAGCTATTCTGTCTGTACGGTAGAACCCGTAGGTGACTCTCCTAAATTGGGTATGCCGGGAGATTTTACCAAGCCTCGTCGTTATCTGGTGAAGAATATCGCTCATCGCCCTGCTGGAGTGGAGCAACATCAGCGTATGTATGAAGTACGTGTTACTTTCCTTCCGTAATGCAGGTGAATTCTTTTTTATAATAAATGAAAGGGTGGGCTTCAGGCTCACCCTTTCTTGAGATAAACTATTAACTGAAAATATATGAGACTGATTTTATGTTGGTTAGGGATATGGATATTCTGTGTGGGTCTGTTTGCGCAAAATACTAAGGACAATTCCTCTTATCTGTTTGATGAATTTCAAGATTGCTTGATTGTATATAAAGATGGAAGACAGTTTACGGCTCCGGTCAATTATGATCTGATAAAGAAACATTATGTCTTTAAAGATCCGGAACAACAAGAAAAGGAGTTTTCTGATCCGGAATTGATAGCGGTGCTTCGCATAGGCAACAGAAGTTTCTTGATAGGAAAGCAAGAAGCGGTAGAGGTAATCCAAGCTCAGCCCAAATTCAATGTAATCTATACAAGTGATACACGAAGAGCCCCCAAAAAGATTTCGTATGGAGGAACTACACAAACGGCTTCCGTGGATAACTATTCAGGATTAACAGGTACAGGGTTATCCGGTGGCATACAGGACGCCCAACGTATCGTTACCGGAATTAATAAAACCTACGAAGTTAGTGTAGGTAAAAAAACGAAACGCTTTTATAACAAGAAGAGTTTTTTAAAGCTTTTCCCTAAAAAACAACAAGTCCGATGGAACCGATACATCGAAGAAAATAAGATAGATTTCGGTTCTGTGGATCAGGTGTTCAAGCTCTTTCAAGTTTCTATTTCACACTAAGCATTTTCGCGGTCACAGAAATAGTCGGGTCCTTGGTAACCGGTTATTAAAAATGGATTAGTAGGAATATTCTTCATTGCTGTTTTTATGTTACATAAAACATGTAACGCAAATAACGCAATAAAGTTTGGATTGAGCAAATATGAGAGTTGTATTTTTGTGTTGCCCATTGTACCATGCTCTGACTTGACATGGTCCATGGCAATAATGTACCTTGCAAATTTACACACCTCATTTTTATGTAATTTAATATATCCCACTTTTAGCAGGATATTACTTTACAGTTGTTAACTCTTTTAAAGTGTCCGTATCTTCACTCCGATTGCTAAAAATTGTTTTCCTGTTTTCCATCCGATAGCTGCTTCTTGACAGTTGTATAATCTCACAACAGTAGAGCAGTCTGTCAAGCAATGCCGCTGCGACAGCTTCCTCTCCCGGTATTGCCAGCCACTCTGTAAGGGAGTAGTTGGCTGTAACGATAAGCGATGTCTTTTCCTGAAACTCATTCACCAGTTTGAACAGCAACATGATATCTTCTCTTTTCAAGGGAAAGAGTGTGGCATTGTCAATGGCCAGCAGCTGTGCCTTCATGATCCGTTTGTAGGTTTTCATCGCATGCCTGGAAACATCCCTTGTCTTCAGACAGGTCAGAAGGTCCTCCAGCGTAACCATATATGCCCTGTATCCGGCTTTCACCGCCTCATGGACAAGTCCGGCGGCAATATAGGTCTTTCCTGTTCCGGAACCGCCTGCCAGAAGCAGGTTGTATGCCTGTCCCACCCATACCAGCTCGCGCAGTTCGCGCAGCTTTCTGGAGTCGATTCCTTCCGTCCGGGTAAAGTCGTAACGGTCCAGGTCATGCCTTGCAGGAAGCCCGGCCGCTTTCAAACGGCACAAATATTTCCGGTTCTCCCTGGTCCGGACCTCCTCCCTGAGGCAGGCGAGTAGAAACTCCGGATAGGTCAGCTGCTTTTCCTGGGCCTGATGCAGCAGTTCCTCCAGATGTTCGGTCAGATTGCCCAGCTTGAGCATACGTGCACATTCCATGAGTTCCTTCTTATGTCTTGTCATAATCCCTGAGTATTTCGTTATAAGACTGTATCAATCCGCCTTGTCGGGGCAGGCGATCCTCCAGTCCGTATATTTCTGTTCCATTTTCCTTTCCCCTGCACACATATTCACACAGGCTTTTAACCGAATCCCCGTTATAGATGCCTTTGTCCAGACATATCCGTATGGCCTCTATCAGTGTATTCTTGTCATATCCGGGAATTATGCGCAGGATCACCTCCAGATTATCCCTGTAATAACGTTCCTTCCTCCTTTTCAGATTATCCATCCACATGGCCACCTCCCTGTTGCCCGACACATGGACAAGGATGCGTTCGGCTATCTTCACTCCGGCGTTTCTCGATTTTCTGTGGGAGTCGTCATAAAGGGTCCTTCCCTTTCTGGTACAGAGCGCATGCCGGCAGATGAGTTTCCCCGTATCCTTGTTGTACAGCTCCACATTCCCTTCCGTTTCCTGCAGCCAGACGGTTGTCTGCCCGCTCCGGTAAGTTCCGCATGGCAGGCTGTAATAATTCCCCCTGTACTGCACTGTATTGTCCTTGCGTACATGGTATTCCCTCATCTCCTCCTGCGGTGGTTGTGGCGTCCCATGATAGGGCATGAGAAAGCCTTTCTCCACGGCAAAATCTTCCCGGGGAACAAGACGGGTGGTCCCGTGCACCTTCCCGTTCCCCGTCCTTTCAAGCCATTCGAGGGCCTCCCTGTTCAGACTGTCAATATCACGGAACACACGTGCCACCAGGAAGTTCTCCTTCACATATTTCACTACGTTCTCGACCTTGCCTTTTGACTCGGGATCGGCCTTATGGCAGAACACCGGCTGGAAATGCTGCTCCCTGACAAACGTCTGGAACTTCCTTGTCAGCATCAGGTCCCCCAGGTTCTCCCGGGAGATCAGCACCCTGTCCTGGTCATAAAGGATCTTTTCCGGTTTCCCTCCGAAATACTCAAAAGCACACTCATGTGCATAGATGGCGAGTTCCGTGTCGAAAGGGCGGCGGGCGAAAAAGGTGAACTTGTAACGTGAACGTGCCAGGACGATCGCAAAAAAATAGACTTTCGTGCTTCTGCCGTTTCCCGCTGACATCCATTTCTCCCCGAAATCCGCCTGCGCATACTCCCCGTAGGGGGTGTCCGGCAGTTTCTCATAGTCCCTGCGTATCCTGGCCTCCGACTTCTTTCCGATGCCATATTTGCAGCGCACCTTTTCTACAAAATTGAATACGGTCTTGTCGCACACTTCCGGGAAATCCGGATAGCATTCCTTAAGCCAGTCATGTATCCTTGCGGCCGATATATACGGATATTCCTCCAGAGTCCCCCGCACATACTCCTCGTATCCTGCCAGTTTCAGCGTGTATTTGCGATGCGAATTCCGCCGCCTTACAAAATCTTCCCGGGACATCTGCAGATATCTCCGCACGGTGCTTCTGTCCACTCCCAGGTGCTTCCCGATCTGTGTCTTGTTTAATCCTTTTGACTGAAGCTCTCTAACCTTGTACCACATATACTGTTTCTCTTTAAAAAATCGGCTCGTTGTTATCATAATGATGTCTGTCTTTTTGAGCCGGCAAAGATAGGCATCCCCGGAAAAGTGCTGTATTCACATTTTCCATTTTCCTGCTGGTAAAGTTACAAATTACATGCATGGATAAGAATTCCCCGCATTGGGCGGGATATACGGAACGGCCGTACTTGAAAAAACATTCATTCCGGATAAAAGTGAGAACAAGGTTATTTTTTATCGGGTGTGAACTGTAGCGGGGACGGGTACTATTCTTCAGACTGCCATTCCCGGAACTGTCGTACCTTTTTTACCAAAGACAATGCCGCCCTCCTTGAGAAATGTACGGGGGAAAACGTTTGGCAGGGAGGTGAACGGTATTCTGCAATTTACTTAAAAAGTATATATGTATAATAATAGAAAAAGTAAATCATTGCCTGAAGTTTTATATGTAAGTTACTTGTTTCTATAAAAAATCCCCACTTTCCCTTGAAAGGAAAATGGGGACACGGTAATAATAAAGGAGAGCCGTCCGTTATATTTCTTTTGCATATCCTGTCCGTATGAGATCGGATAGGAATTTCTCCGGAGTATCGGTGGCAATCCTCACCCCGGCCTGCACCACATAACGTTCGGCAAAATTGTGCATATACTGCTCGTCGGTACAGTCGGAATCCATCCAGCTGCCCACACGGAGTTCATGCACAAACTCTTCGGCGTTGCCGGCAACGATACGCTCGTCACCAGGCAACATATATGTCTTCTTGTTCATATTATTCATACGGCTAATTTTTTTGTTCTTAATTTATAATACAACTTTTGTTTCTCTCCCAGGAAAGGAAAATCTTCCAGTCTGATTCCTGCAGGCAGAGAACCCACGGATGCAAAGGTAATCATTCTGTCGAGAAAACACACCCAATTTTCTATTTTTGTAAAACTGATGGTTCCCGAATGCTGGCGGAACTCTACCGTCCTGTGGCGTGAATAGGCTTGAAGGTTCACTTTCATATACCTGCTGGGGAACAGCCCCTGAAGTTCCCTGATGTTTCGTGCCGAGCGTATCCGCTCATCGGGAAACTGGATGAGGGAGCCACAGTAAGTGTTGCTGCCGCCCCTGCGCGAGGCTGGCATGAACTTGTCTATTTCCGCTTCGGCATGCTTGTAGGAAAGCAGCAGGTTCCGCCATGTAGTGATGTTGAAGTCCTCCGCATTCATGTGCACATGCAATCCGCAGCTTCCATTAATCTTGACATTACAGGAGTCCAGCACCCAGCAGACCCTCTCCAGCTTCTCCAGTCCGTCCTCTCCCTCCAGTATGGGGCTTACGAGTTCGAATGTGTCATTCCCGTTCAGACTGCTGTCCGTTACCAGTTTCCAGTGCGGACGGAGGTCATGGTTGTATCTTTCCGAAGCCACCTCGATTCCCGCTTCCGTCAGCTCGCGTACGAGCCGCTGGCATGTGCAGTTATAGGCTTCTATCTCGACACCGAATTTCCTTCTGAAAGAATAATCAAGTTCGGGTGTGGTGGTGGCGGTGGGAGTCCCTGCGGATACGATCAGCCCCTCGTCCCTCATTCTCTTGTAGACATTCCATACAAACCCACGGTTTCCACGGGTTACAAGATCGGCAATTTCACGGTGGGTGAGTCCGAGCAGCAGAAGTTTTCGGATTTTCGAGGTCTTTGTACCGTCCTCGGCTAAAATGGTTCTAATTTGTTCATTCATAAGATGTTATCTCCTTTATTATCACATATCAAAGGTAATGATTTTTCTTCGAATATCCAAGTTTTATCATGCTATTTATCAGCGTGTTAGCTTTGTTTTGCTTCTGCTAGAAGTTGTATCCGGTATTTCTGTGAGCCGTTTTTCCTTCTTTCATGGGGATTTTTCCACATGCCCGTCATTTCCTCCATACGTTTTCCCCTTTTCTGCATGTCATTTCTTTTCATGGGATGGACCTCCCCTAAAAACGCCTTGTTCCGGACATGCCACGCTGCCCTTCCTTACCGGGGGGCTAAGGGGTTCATCCCCTTAGTGAATTCCTAATAAGGAAGAGCAAGAGGTGTTCCCGCACACGTGAACATGAATCGACGCATAGCGTTGATATACAATAGTTTAATTATATGCAATGTTACAGGTCGCGCATACATTTGTATGCACCTTTTCTCCTTTCTCTCTGGTTCGCAGTGGGTTAAGTTGTGGGCATCTCCGTATGCGTGTCCGATATTTTACTAATTTTCAGCAAGTTATAAAACTTTTACCTCTCTGCGACAGGTGGCGCTTGCAGGAGAAAACAAAAACAAGTAGCTTTGTGACAGCTATTTACATGTATAACTAAAACGCATACAACATGAAAGAACATTCAATAAAGTCGGTCAGGCTTACTCCCACGGTAAAAGCCCGTCTGGACACCTTTAAGGGAAGCGATACGGTCAGTGTCTGTGTGGACAGAATGATTACTTTTTTTGAAATAACGGGATTCAACCCCCGTTACGCATCCAAAAATCCGACAGCCTTGGTGGAGAAAAGAATTGAGGATCTTATTAAGATCATAAAGTCCCAGGAACGTGACATCTTCAAGCCCATTCTTGATAAACTGGTCGGCATGGGAGGCGGCCTCCATGAATCCCCGGACTATGCAAGGCTGATGAATGAGATGCATGATCTGCAGGAAAGGAACAGGAAGCTCCAGCAACAGCTGGCGGAGTACGGGGAGGGCTCCCCGGCGGATGTGGAAAAAGAACGGGAGAAGCTCCGCAGGCTGGCAGAACTGATAAAATTCCAGCTCAATCCGGACAAGTTCCCGAAGGTGAAATTCAATGATGATGTCAAGGTTCCCGTCAGCACCCTGCAGCTGCTCATCAAGAAGATCAACGAGGAATATGTACTGTAAAGTCCACCGGCCTGTAAATACTCCGGGCGTGTCGGACAACAAGGGAAAATGCGTGCAGCTGGTGGAATATCTCAGCAAGGAGCTGAAGGAGGAACGTCCTTATTGTGATAATTTTTTTTCACAGAAAGAGGACTATGTGACCCCTCTGACCGTCATGCATCATATGGACAACAACCACAGGACACTGAAACGGAACGACGACAAGTTCTATATGCTCACCATCAATCCCAGCGGTGAGGAGCAGCAGCACCTCATTGAAAAAGTGACCGGGGAAAAGACCGGTGAATTCCCGGAGCTCTCCCCGGAGCAGCAGAAAGAAGTCCTGGCTGAAATGAAACGGCTCACCCGTGAGTGCATGGATGAATATGCCCGTAATTTTTACCGGGAGAAGATCAGGTCCGGTGACGATCTGGTATGGTATGGGCGTGTGGAAACAGAACGCCACTATAAAGGCGATGATCCCGAGGTGAAAGCCGGCAAGGCAAAAGCCGGTGAAAGGAAGCCGGGACTGCAGCTGCATGTGCATATTATCGTCTCCCGCATGGACAGATCCCAGACCGTGTCCCTTTCCCCGCTGTCCAAGAGCAGGGGAAACCGGCAGGTTCTCGACGGCAGGGATGTGGTGGTCGGCTTTGACCGTTCCCAGTGGTCCGCCCGGTGCGCCTCCAGGTTCAACCGGCTGTATGGCTACTTCCCTTACTGCCGGTCCAAGGATGAGGGCCTGAAGGAATATTCCGGGGAATGGAAGGTAAGGAACGAGTTGCGGAACGAGACTGTATCGAGAATCAAGCGTGAGATCCTGCACGGGGAGTTCAGGGAGGAAAGGCGGCTGTACATGAATGTCTGCCGTCTGTACCGGTTCGTGGTGAATCCCAGGAAGGCCATCATCCAGGAACTGAAAAGGCTGGGGACCGATCTTCTGACCGGAAGGGAAAGATGAGGGCCGGTCCGTTCACTCACACGGGAACAGCTCCCGTACCTCCTCAAGAATCCTTGCGAAGTTCCTGCCCAGCTCTCCCGGCTCAAGGACCCGAACATCGGGCAGGGGCTCCTCGTTCCTGTCGTCATACATCTCCAGCTTTACCTTGAAGTAGCTGACGTTGGCACGCGTGGCGGAACCGATGAACTCCCCGGGTTCCAGATCCGCAAAATCCTTTCCCTGATAGATGTCCTCTTTCTGGGACGATACGGTCACGCTCCTGTTCGTGCTTCCCCCGCTTTTTCCCGCGCTGCGGGATCTCCGTTCCTTTTCCTCCTTTCCGAACATCATGGGATAATATTTCAATGACTCCACGTCTTTGGTCCGTCCGAAAAACTGGTTCCCGAAGTTGGCTTCCACGGATGAACGGTCGAGCCTGCCATACTGGTTCTCCACCTTGGAACCGGACTGTGTTAAAAGAACAAAGGCGCAAAGATACTCACGCAGGACGGAAGGCAGCGTCTCAAAGTTTTTGATATTGACTGTCGTCATCTCGTCCAGGAAATAGACGAAAGGAACCTTGTTCCGCATGGTGAACTGCCGGGAAGATATGGTCATGAGCATGCCGATGACCGGAGCATAGACCGAGTTCTTGGAGAAGTTGTTGCTGATGGCAAAAAGTTTCGGATTTTCCGGATCGATCAGGTTGAAATCGAAATCGTCCCCTGAAAGGACATAGGCGATCTCCTCGTTCTGTGAAACGGTGGCCAGATTGTTACACAGCGTGGAGAGATAGGATGCCTGGGTCTTCTCGGAACCTTCCGCCTTCAGATAGGCGCCGGCCAGCATTTCCGACACGAGGTTCTGCTGCAGGAACAGGGAGAGCTGCCTTGCCGAGGCGGTCATGATGAAGGCCAGTATATGCGGCAGCGTGCAATGCTCGGGGAACTCGTCCCAGAACCGGAACGCCACGCCGCGGAGGATGCCCAGACCTCCGGCGACCCATTCGTTCTGCTGTTCCTTCTTGGGAAGCAGCGCGAGCAGCACGTCCTCCATCAGCTGGATCAGTTCCGTGCGGTCCCTCACCACCTTGAGCGGGTTGAACCGGTACGACCGTTCAGGCCTGTCGAAACTGACATAGTAGAACTTGTGCGGATACCTGTGCCTTTTAATGAGGTTGTAGGCGGTACGGGTATAGTCCGTATCCTTGAAGTCATAGATGAATCCGGCGAATCCCAGCCGCATGTATTCGCTCAGAAGCCATTTTCCGATACTTTTCGTCTTTCCGGAACCGGCCCCTCCGTAAACCAGGAAGTTGGAGTAATGGTAATAGAATTCGAGCCGGGACTCCCGGATTCCTGACCTGACCGGCAGCCGGATGGGATCAGCCCCGTTCCCCTTTGCCGGGGTTCTGGACAGGTCCCATATCCGGGAAAGGAAGAGGATTATGAACGAGGCGGCCGCCGGACACAGCATGTATCCGGGGAAGAACAGGTGGGCCAGAAAGGTCTCGCCCGAGAGGCATGCAAGAAATGCGACCAGGTTGACATACCATCTCCGGCTCAGCATGCAGCAGGCCGTTATCAGTGACAGCACTGCCAGAAGCGACAGCTTGCAATAGAAAATGTAATGTTCCATTGTACTTTTTTAGTTTTTACAGCTATTTACTTTATTAATATCATACTTTATAAGTAATCCGGTCCAATTACTGCATTTCCGCCTGGAAGGAGTGTCCCTTTTCCCCGGCCGGAAACAGACACCTGACCGTATATCCGGAAGGGACCCGTACCATGACCAGGGGGCTTTCACATCCCGGCAGCACGGTAGGCCGTCCCCTCAACAGGGAGATCCATCTGGCCGGGGATATCCTTTCCGGCCTCGCGCCGGCTCCACGGATAGTCTCCAGCATCATGGTCATGTCATGGGGGACACCGTTCACATACAGGGTGGCCCCTTCTCCGGAAATCCGGATTTCCCGCCTTCCCCATGAAAGGCTTATAGTGTTTTTTTCACCGCACTCGTCCATATCTTATTTTTCCGTATCCTGTTTTACATTTCCATTCCCGACTCTCTTGCACTCCCCGGTGACACACCGGATATCCTCATCCCGTATCCGGCCGGTTCCCTTACGGCCATGAGCTTCCTGCCGTCGGGAAGGATGATGCCGCCGTTAAAGACGGCTTTCCAGTCCTCCTGCCCGAGAGAGGCGGGGCTGATCCCCGCTTTTCTCATCCGTTCCAGAAGGGAGGTCGCATCCGTTTCGCCCCCTTGCCGCCTGAGAACCGCCCGCCCGTATCCGCAGGAGAGTTCAAGGTCTCCTCTTGCCGTCTGTATTACGGCCGGTTCCGCAATTCCGGTGAGATTTTTCCGGCTGGCGGCGAGTATGCCCCTCAGTTCCCTTGTGCCGATTTCCAGGCAGAAGCCCAGCTTTCGGAGGAGATTCCGGAAGGCGGTGACAATCCTGTCCCATAAGGATTGGTCCGTACCGGCCTCGGCCATCCGGGCCAGATACTCTTCCGTTGCGACACGTATGTCCGTCTTGTCTGCAGCCGCCATCCGGAGAATCTCATCCCGTACTTTTTCTCCGCATCCGTTGAAGATGTCATCCAGAAAAGCATCCATATGCTTGGGACCTGCAAGCTTTCTGAGGCCGTAATGTGCCACACCCTCATGCAGCAGGGTACGCTCGACGTCCGCTTTCCCCCGGGCATGTGGAAGATACAGGCAGATACGTTGCGAGGGGATGTCATACCAGCCCCGGATGTCTTTCCCGCAGGAGAGCAGGTCGCGTATGTCGGGAGAGCCTGCCTCGTCGGCATGACGGATCACTTCCACCGGAATATGCAGTTTCCCGGCCAGAAAAGACACATGACGTGCGAGCTCGTCCATCCGGACGTCCCTTGAAAGGAATATCTGCCCGTCCCGGGCGATATCCTCGGTGGAAACGGCAAGCGTGTTCCGTCTTTGGGCGGAAGTAAAATCCAGCCTGCTTTCCACATTGCGCGCTTCCACCTCCCCGGCAGTGGAACGGTATTCCTGTATGCCGCTTTTAAACCGGCCGATGTCATTCACCAGGTCAAAGATGTTCTCATATCCGTACTTCTCAGCCACGAGGCTGAGGGGATAGTCATAATGTCTCAGTATTGTCCCGTAGGGCACTTTCCGGTCAAGTACGGCAAATATGCCTTTGGGGGTATTGTCGAAACCGCCGCCCTCCAGAATCCTTCCGTCAGTGGCCCGCACGATGTCCAGGATCACATTCTCCACCGTGTTTTTAAACTCCCCGGGATTGCTTCCCCGCGCAAAGCCCTCCATGGTCTGTATTGCGTGCTGTATCTCATGGGCCAGGACAGACCTCACATCATCAGTCCGGGAGATGTTTATCACGATTCTGTTGTCCGGATGGAGGTAGCCCCCGCAATAGTCGGCCGACGGCAGGTCCACAAATTCCAGCCGGGTCCGTTTCATTTCAGGATAGGCCTGGAACAGTTCATCGTCTTTCACATAGTCATCAAGATAGATCCGTTCACGCAGCTCGTCCTGTTCCTTCAGTCCGGCTGCCAGCTCCGTCAGTTCCTCAAACCGTTTCCACTCCGCTTCAGAGAGTGTTTCGCCCTCTATCTGCCGGTCAAGAAGATTTTCAAGCTCCCCATGCCAGGACTGTTTTTCCAGCAGTCGTGAATAGCCCAGATCTCCGGCCGGATGGTATTCGAAATCCGCCGTCTCATAACGCCACTTGCTATCAGCCCCGCGTTCCCAGCCTGTCGCCGCCTTTATTGTTCCGGCATCCTTGCCGGACTTTTCCATTTCGCGGGCGACGGCGAGGTTCTCCAGCCGCAGGGAGGCCCCTTCAGACCGGTCAAGTCTGGAGGCCCCTTTCTCTCCGATGAAGCGGAAACGTTTATGTGCGGTTATCTTCAGGTCGGCCTCGCTGAAAATGACATAGTTCCGCGCGCCGTCAGCCCGGCCGCCGGTTGAACACTCCGCCGGATAGTCAATCCCGGTAAAACCCGCCCGCGAAAGAAACCCGCTGGCAAGCCGCTGTGAATCGGTATCCCGGTCCGGATTCATGAACATATGGTCCAAAAAGCCGTAGAACTCTTTCCCGCTGTTCCATACATGCGACCTGCCGCTCCAGAACTCCGCCGTGGCTTCCGGAAAGAAGAAACGTTCCTTGCGGAGCTGCAGGAATATCTTTCCCTGCTGCTCCGCGGATACCGGCCTGTCCCAGTACAGATAGTTCATCCCGTTGTCTTCCGGAATTTCCACCGTATAGAGGTGGCGCGGCGGCTCAATGCGTATCCTGCCCGCATCTATGTCGGAAAGCAGCTCCTGCTTCTGCCGCTCGAATGCCTTCCTCCGTCCGCTGTGTGCGCTTGCGATACGCCCGTCCATATACACGGAAGAAATGTTCCGTTTCAAACTGTCCACATTGGTGGAAGAAAGGATCTGGCGTTTCCATATTCTCCATACCTCATCAAAATAATATTCGTTGTCAAGCACCGGGGATAAAGGCTCCCCGTCATAGGTGATGTGGTTTCCCCGCTTTATACCGATGGCCGCATATTTGCGGGCGATTCCTTTCACTTCCGTCACGTATGTCCCCCATCCGTAGGCCTGCGCCCCTTCACCGGTTCCGGTAAAGGCATGGTCGAAATGCCCGAAGGAGGCCGGACTGCCGTGATAGACCTGACGGAAGCGGATGTTGTCATTTGATGTGGAAAACGCGCCCGTGTTTTCATAAGCGTCCTTCAACTGTCCGGGAGACATCACGGCTATGTATTTCACTCCCTCGTCGTAACCGACAAGCCCGTCATAGCCCGCCTCCCTGACTTTGGACAAAAACTCCGAGGTTTCCGTCAGCATCCAGCAGTTTCTTTTGCTTGATGCCAGCTCCAGCGCTTTCTCCGGGGATACCGTACCTCCTTTTCCTCCATAAAAAGACAGGACAGGTATCTCGCTGCCCAATGACTGCAGGATTTTTTTTACGGCCTGCCCGTCTTTCGGGTCAAAAGGGTTTCTTGAATTTACATACAGGTCATACACGTATCCTTCTTCCGTCCATTGTTCATTGCCATATTTGTCATCAGGAATGCTCATTGCACGCGTCTCTGCAATACCTCTTGCCTTTTCCGCATCGACGGAGGTGAAAATCAGGCCGGAATATTCACCGCCCTTGAATGTGTGGAACGGAGCCTTTTGGGGTATATAAGTGATCCCGTCCCTCTGCCATCCCCTCTCGGGAGTAATCTGGTCTCTGCGCAAAGGTGTTCCATGGTGGACAACCAGAGGCTCGCCATTCTCATCGACAATCCTTGAAGCTGCCTCCGGTACATTTTCCCAGTCTCCAAACCAGTTCTTGAATGCTCTGGTGCGCACTTGGACCCACTGCCTCTCATTCAGGGAAGTCGGACTGCCGTTCGGAGCTTTCATGTATATGCCGTCCGCCTTGCCACGTGTGACAAGTTCCAGTTCTTCGTCCGTGACATGTTTATCGGAAGTATGTGTCATTGTTTGCCGGCTTAATATGATACCTTGTTCATAAAGTCATAAAGAGTTTTATCAGCAAAAAACTTGTTTACTTATTTACATTTCCGAAATTTAAAGTAAATAAGTAAACAAGTGATATATGTAGAATGCAAATGTTACTTACATTTCCGCATTGGCCTGCCGGCTTGCCTGGTTTATGGTGCCTGCCGCCTTCAGTGCATATCCCGCGGGTGTTCTGGCAAGCATCAGTGCGCTTCCTTTTCCTGCGGCTCCGGATGCGCCGGAAACAAGGGGCGGCTGTACGGCCTTCCCCTTCATTAGGGAGTGCCATTCCCCGGCTTTCATGTTTTCCACGGCCACCCTTTCCTTGCGTAGTTCCTTGACAATCTTCCCCACATTGCATTCCTTCCTTTCCGGAACGGCTGCCGAGTTGAATTTTTCATAAGCTTTGACAAGCTTCTTCTCCCTGTTTTTCCCGGCAGCCGAGACCTCGCTTTCCCGTTCCGCGGCGTTGTCCGAGTACTGCGCCTCGTAAGTGGCCTGGAAGTACTCCCTGTTTATTTCCCTGATCTCGCTATCCAGTTTTTCCACCGCCTCTCTGACCTGCTTTGCCGAAGGTTTCTTTGCCACGTCCTCCGCCGCTTTCTTTCCGGAGTCTCCGGAGGTTTCGGATGTCCGGGCCGCTGCCGCCTCCTTGCCGGCGGCATTTTCCAGTCTGAGGCCGTACATTTCCATCGCCAGTCTTTTGATCTCTTCTGTAGGCGAACTGATAAACGGTGCCGCATCCCGGTCTGCGTTCAGAACGACAGACTGCACCTTTTCCGTAGGGTTTTCTATATACCGGATATTCATCGGATCGTTTCTGACAGCCGCCAGTTGTACAGCCTCGGACGGGGCGGACACGTATCTGATGTTCTCTCCCTTGGCCTGCACCGCCGCCAGCCGCACGCTTTCCTCAGGCTGCCTGATCTGCCGGAAGATATCCGGACTTCTCTGGACGGCCATATGCTGCACCTTCTCCGTCGGTTCCGCTATATGACGGATGCATTCCGGATTTTTCTGTACGGCTGCCAGCTGTACTTTTTCTGTCGGCTCCCTGATTGCCGAGAGATACCGGGGATCTTTCAGGACGGCCGTCAGCTGTACCTTTTCTGCGGGCTTCTGCAGCAGGAAGATGCATTCCGGTCTCTTCTCGACGGCTTTCAGCTGTACTTTTTCCGTAGGGTTTGGGATGAAGCCGACATAGGAAGGCCTGATGCCTATGACCGTCAGCTGTACCCTCTCACTTGGCGAAGTGATGAAATGGATGTTGTGCGGTGCGTTTCTGACAGCTGTCAGCTGTACCTTTTCCGTCGGTTTCTCAATAAAGCAGATGACACTTCTGTCCCTTCTGACCGCGGCCATCTGGACACGGGCGGAAGGGTTGGCGATCATGCTGATGGCGTGGGGATTGCTCAATACCGCCCTCATGTCCTTGTCGAACAGCGCGGCAAGGTGTTCCAGGATTGTAGGCATGGCTTTCAATGTTTAAAGGATTTGACTTCATCAAAAAACTCCTTTACGGCTTCCGTATCCGGTTCTCCGAGTTTCCTGTTCCCCTTCATCCGGAATACCAGCCTCCGGGCTGCGGCCAGAATACCGGTTGTGGGCGGCAGGTCCGCCTTGAACATCCTTTCCACGGCCGTGAAGCAGGCCAGGGGGGATGGGGCCTGCATGAGAAGGACACTTTCAGGAGAGGCAATTACGGCGGAAAGCTGTACTTTTTCCGTAGTGTTGGTGAACAGCCGGACAAGTTCCGGCTTTTTCTGTACGGCGGCAATCTGTACTTTTTCTGTCGGCTCTTTGATCCTTTGGATTGCGTCCGGATTGTCCAGAACTGCTGCAAGTTGTGCATGTTCCGGCAACAGGTTGTTTTCATTTGGCATGGTAGTTTCTTTTTTATGTTATATTTCGGATACAATGATAGGAGAATACACTGCAATTGTATTGCGCTTAATAAAAATTAAGAAGGTGCATCGTGTATTACGACACACCTTCCATTTTTTTATTGGATTTCCATTCTAATTACAAAAGACCGATACTGTCATTGTATTAATACCCGGGGTTTTGCTCAAGATTCGGGTTATTATCAATAGCTCCCTGAGGAATTGGATTGTATCGATTATGCACTTTGAATACACGGTCTTCAATCTTCTTGTCAGTAGCAGGGGCGTTCGTGTCAATCTCCGCACGTTTCGTCGGATCAGTCTCGGCATAATTTACAGTTCCGACAACCCTTTCCAAAACACCATTCAGGACTGTTTCTGCAACCATCTTTCCATTATCATCTTTCCAGCGCAGAATATCAGCCCGACGCACACCTTCCCCGGCCAATTCCACCCCACGTTCACGGCGGATCAGCCGGCGTAATGTTTCCTTTGAAGCATACTTCTCACGATCCACTTTCGGCATTCCTACACGTCCACGAATCAGATCCAGTTTGTCATAAACATCTGCAGACGGACCAGAAAGTTCATTGACTGCTTCCGCATAAGTAAGCAACACTTCTGCATAGCGGATTACAATAGGGCAGGCATTCGTGTTCCAAATACCATTAGCATATTGTTCATCCAAATATTTTCTCCAGGTTAAGGCGGTCTTTGAAGCATTGTTCGCAGAAGGAGGATAGTTTGCATTATCCTTACCATTGATTGTCTTGTCCAGTGTATTGACTACAGTGCCATTCCAGTCCATTCCTGGGTATATAATGGTCATGGCCATACGTGGATCGCGACCGGCAAACGGATGGTTTGGGTCATAAGAGCCGGATTCCTCTTTGGTCAAGCCGTCAGCCATTTCATAAGTATCCACCAGGTTCTGAGTCGGAACAATGGAGGACCAGCCACCGTCACCATTATTATACATCTGGCCTATTGTGCCCAATTCCAAAGTGGAATTCACATATTGAACAGCCAAAATAATCTCTTTTGAGTCCTGACCGGCAACTTTGAACAAATTACTGTAGTCCGGTTCCAGATCGTACTGTTTCAAATTCATGATGGCCTCGGCCATTTCTTTTGCTTTCACATAATCACCATAATACAGTGCGCTGCGCATTCGGATTGCCATAGCAGCGCCCTTTGCGATCCGTCCCCTTTCAGAGGGAGATGCATTCAGTTCACCGATGGCTGTGTCCAATTCTGTATTGACGTAATTTTTCACTTCCTCCTCCGACTTGCGGGGAACTTTAGCTTCATCTGCTGAGTTATAGTTGTCAATCACAGGCACTCCTCCATACCACCAGTTCATAACAAAATAGCGATAAGCGCGAATAGTACGGACCTGACCGATCAAATCGTTTTTGGTCTGCTCATTGGAAAATGGGATCTCCTTTACCTTTTCCAGGAATGTGTTACAACGGCGGATGACTGAGAAATCATAAAAGCTTGCAACAGCCCCTGACGGAGTCATTGTACCGTTGCCAATGGTCTTATAGTTTTCCCATTCAAAGTTGTTATATCCAAAATCCGACCCGCAGTCGAGATATAAGATATTGCCACCATCTTCCCAGCTGGAAGTATCGTAGTTATTACCGCCATAACACCCGATAGCAAATTTTTGGGCATCATCCTCGGTTTTCCACGTAGTGGCAGGAGACAGGGCATCCAATGGAGCTGTATCTAGAAAATCAGAGCAAGATGTAATCATTGTCACCGCTCCTATGATCATATATTGTTTCAAGTATTTCATAATTCCATTTTTTTTAGTCTATAACAATTTAGAATGTAACATTAACGCCGAATGCATGAGTACGTAATAGAGGATAGGAAGACAGCCGTTGGCTTGTGGATTCAGGGTCTATATTGATCTTCATCTTATCAAAAGTCAATAGATTCTCTACAGAATAGTAAATACGGATATTCTCAACACCAACCGAATTCAACCAGCCTTTCGGCAAAGTATATCCCAACTGCAAATTTTTCAGACGCAAATAACTTGTATCTTGTAACCAAAAATCCGATTGTACCGAACGGCTGCTACTGGCCGAGTTTGTATCGTAAAAAATACGTGGCATGGAGGCATCATGGTTATCGGGTGTCCAGGCATCTCTCCAAATAGTAGCCGGATGAGCAGCGTCACCCGAGAAATTACCATACACCTCGTATCCGTCAAACAGGCGTTTCACACCCGCCGCACCATTGAACATCAATGATAAGTCAATTCCTTTCCAGCCCGCATTTATATTGAATCCGTAAATAATTTTAGGATCGGAACTTCCACAATATTCACGGTCATCAGCTGTCAGTTTACCATCTTTATTTGTATCCACATAACGCAAATCGCCTGCCTTGAAAGTTTTACCGAAAGGATTACCGTATTTGGCCGTATATGCATCAGCTTCTTCTTGAGAATTAAAAAATCCATCCGCCCTATAAATATAATAGGAATTCATTGCTTCACCTACCTTATTACGCTGGCTGTAACCATCAGTAGCATCCAGGTACTTGTTAGGGTCGCCGCCTCCCAGATCCAGAATTTCATTCTTATTGTAAGAGAAATTGCCCGCAATTCCGAAATCAACCTGACCTATTTTTGTATTGTAGCTTAAATTTATTTCTATACCACTGTTTCTCATAGAGCCTACATTATCCTTATAGGCATCCAAAGCAAATTCTTTAGGGACTGTCACATCCATAATTATACCAGTAGTCTTCCGATTATAATAATCCAGAGAACCATTCAGTTTATTGAATAAAGTAAAGTCAACGCCGACTCCCCAAGTAGAGGCTTTTTCCCATGAAATGGTTTCCAGACGATATTTCCGTTGATAATAACCAGAATTCAAAGAGCCTCCAAATGCATATTTGGAATCGAGATTATACGTGTTCAAGGCAGGATAATAGTCATTATTACTGCCACTCAATGCATCCTGATTACCCAGCTGCCCCCAAGAAGCTCGAATTTTCAGTCCGGACAACCAGCTGTCTTTTGCACTTTCCATAAATGCTTCCTCGCTGATGCGCCATGCACCCGAGAAAGAAGGAAAATATCCCCAACGGTGACCTTCCGCAAAACGGGAAGAGGCGTCCGCACGAATGTTGGCTTCCAAGAGATATTTACCTGCAAAATCATAGTTAATACGGGCAAACCATGAAATCATTGCCAATTCAGCTGTATACCCTTCATTGCTTTGGGTAGAAGCATCACCGGCATTCATATCCGTCAATTCATTATTAGGGAATTTCTTGCGGACGGCTTTCTGATATTTATAATTATATTTTTCCGTATGCCATCCCAACAGACCCTTAATATTATGCTTGCCGAAATTTTTATTGTAGTTCAATAAGGCGTCATAGTTTGTGCGGTCCCATTTATAAAAACGCTCGTCCAACTGACTGGGATCAGATTCTTTATTCTCATTATACTTTATATATTTTTGGAAATAATTGTAATTTTGTAAATTGTTGACGTAAGCACCTTGCAAGGTTAATTTTAAGCCATCAAATATTTCATAGTCTACAGCGGCCATCCCCGAAAAATTATAATTGTCACGGTTCACCTTCATGCCCGAATCTAACCAGGCAATGGGACTGCCGTCTGAAATTGTGCCCCAAGTGCCGTCATCATAGCGGGCTACAATCCAAGGAGCGATCAAATTCAACTGCCTGATGATCTGATCCGAGCTACCCCCGTAGTAGGCGGAACTGGCGTCACTGTAATCATTTTTAATGAAAGACAGGTTCATGCGCGCACTCAAACGTTTATTAATCTTCATGTCCAGATTGGTACGCGCATTAAACTGTTCACGCCCTGCGTTAGGCAAAATACCTGTTTGGTTCAAATATCCCAGCGAGGCCATATATTTTACATTTTCAGAACCACCGTTGATATTGACATTATGGCGATGTTGAACACCCGTCTTATATGCCAGGTCATACCAGTCGGTATCCGGATAGAGCGGGTCATTCCCGTCTTTAAACTTTTGCAGCTCGGTATCATTGAAACGCTTCGACATACCTTCAGCCTCCAATGCCTGATTCAGCAGGGATGCGTATTCGTATGACCCCATACGCTCAATCATATTCGTTGCATTCTGGAAACTTAGATAACCACTGTAGGAAATTTTAGTCTGTCCGGTCTTGCCGCGTTTGGTAGTTATCAAAACAACACCGTTGGCAGCTTTAGAACCATAAATTGCTGCCGAAGCAGCATCCTTCAATACAGAAATGCTTTCTATGTCATTAGGGTCGACCGCACTCAATGTACCGGTTTCAATGCCATCCACTAAAATATAAGGTCCCGCTTCATTCAATGTGCCGATCCCACGAACACGGATTTTGCCGGCATCCTGCCCCGGTGCCCCGTTGGTTCCTGTAATAGCAACACCCGGCATCAAACCTTGCAAACCACTGGATACATTCTGAATAGGACGATTCTCCAACTCTTTGCTGTCTACCATAGCAACAGAACCTGAAAGATTCGCCTTTTTCTGTGTGCCATAACCTACTACCACAACCTCACTTAGAGTCTTTGAATCTTCTTTCAAGATAACATTCAGCGGGCTGCCGTTCCATTTAATCTCTTGTGTCTGATATCCCACATAAGAGATTACAATCACATCTCCTTTCTTAATCCCATCGAGGCTAAAATTACCATCAAAATCGGTAATTGTTCCGTTAGTGGTACCTTTTACTACAACAGAGGCTCCAATAACAGACTCTCCGGTAGCATCTTTCACAAGTCCTTTGCATATTCCCGCTTGCTGTGTGGTCGCAAAAGAATTTGCTCCAGAGGCCGTAGCTGTAGAAATTGTTCCGGAGAATAAAGTTCCAAGGAATAATACCATACTAACAGATTGCAGTCTTTTTAACATAATATTGAGTTTTGAGGTTTATTAAAACTATAGATATTTAAAATTTTAATAACTATAATTTCAATTTGATTTAAATTAACGTCGCAAATATATAATAATTTTTAAAGAGACGCAATAACAGATGAAAAAGTTTGAGTTGAAATGGAAATTATACAATTATATAAGTATCCGGAAAGTTGGTCCCCATTATGGATTATAACAAATTTGATAACATGTCTTATTGAAGTTTGTACTAATATTCTTGACCACCTGTCAGGGTCATTGCTTCAGGATTAAACTGGACGGGGACTGTTTGGGGACTCTTCCGGTATTGTAGCTCGCCATCCAAAAACATTGCATGGATATTGAGCGAGTCAGGGGGCGAGAACGATGCAGGAACTGTCACTCCATTGATAATTTCTGGGCAGTACTTGTTTATATACATTTCTTCTGGAAGCCCATTGGAGTGAATATTGGACCATTCAAAGTTGATGTCAACAGCATACAAAGATGAAGAAGCACATAATTCATGTGAGATCTTTATTCTAAAAACATCAAACTAAAAAACCGCTCCTACTTGTCACAAGCCGGAACGGTTCAGATTAGTTACGTTTTGACAATCTACTTTATTTCTCAAGAACAAAACAATGGTGGATTTGTTCACAACAGCTTATCCGAAAAGAAATGCACAGTAGGAAAACACAAAAACTCCCCAGCTTATCACAAGCCAGGGAGTCATAAGGGAAAATCCCCATACGCCCTTATTCCTAATGGTAACAACATGATGAAACCCTATCATACACTGTCAGGACGACATGGGATGCACTTTTCTCCTGTTTCTTCACATATGAAAAAAGACAGAAAAGATGTATTCAGCCCCGTTTCTGTATTCTGCAGTCCTTTACGTTGCAATAGTGCAGGAAGGGGTCAGCCCTTGAACCTGTACATGTGCCTCACGGCATGTTCATATGACATCTTTGAATAACATCAATCGGACCTTCACAGGCCTGAAAGGGAAAATGAAATACTGCGGTCACTTCAACAGAAACATACAGACACATCAAAAGTACAGTTTAACAAAAAAACAAAATAAAGGATCGAATTGTTTTGAAACACGGGATGTTTTATATATTTTAACAAGAAGATAATGGAATATATTCTTCCTGCAATACGGGAGCTTCCTTCACGGCAGAAGGAAGCGGCAACATATCCATATAATCCGAAGGTTCGCAACCGCCTGGAAAGGAGTAGTGAAAGGTCTGACAAAGCCGGGCCCATAAGTTCACTCAGGAAGATAAGGCAGCGTGTGCCCCGACAATAAGAATGTCTGTAAAAAATGGAATACCGTGCACTGTATTCCACCAGGTGATTATTTACGACAATACCCCAAATAGGCTTGTCTGATTCATAATAACTGAAATCTTAAACTTTGAAAAGAGATATAACATTTCCAGATATAATACGTTATATTTGCAACGTTATAAAAAGAAAGAAAAGGAAAAACCCTGACAAAGCCACAACTCTGTCAGGGCTAAATTTAAGATTTTACGAGGGATTTAACCCTCTGGTGGATATGGGTCATTGCCGTAGCTATGCTTTTCACGAATACGTCCATCTAATCCGTGTATAGCAACTTCTTGACCGTTCTTAATAGCGATTTCACGAGCACGCTCAAATGCTTCTTGCTGTGTTCTGAAATTACCAGAACTGCGTTGAGCATTTTCTTGCTTTACCTTCCATTGGTCGCCATTACGAACAACATGAATGTTCTTTCCTGCCATATTTACCTCCTTTCTGTTCTTAGTGGCAACATGTTTCAGGTTGCCGTTATACAATAAAATAGCCCCATTCCTACACCCGATAGGTTTGGGGCTTAATTATTATTAAACAATCTGTATGCCAATAGGTTTCTTGTCTTAAATAATGGCATAGATCTGACAAAGTTTATAAATAAAATGACAAATTGACAGATATTATGAACAAAACAATAATTTCAATCGAAGTACAAGACCACGGTGGTAAAGAGGCTAATATCATCGTCAGAGGAGAACGAAACAATCAGATTATGTTTGAAGAGCAGTTTGGTTATAAGGACGAAGAAAAGCATCCTTTGCGTCTTCATCTTCTGAAAGAACGGTTTATGAATAAAGACCTTGCCGAAGGTAAGAACTTGGGCGTTATGAGTATTCGTAAACTATTCAAGGATATTACGGAAAGAAGTAAATCCGTTGGTGTACCCGATTATAGAACAAGATAGAGACAACTGGGAGGTAAGGGAACTACAATCAAATATAGTACGCAACTAATATCCATGTGCCGGATGCAGTGCGCTCAAAACGTGAACCAATGAAAGTTAATTCTCTCATATCAAACGTTTATTTATGGGCATTTAGAGTGCCCGATATGTTTTGAGCAGTCCTTTTAATGCACCCTCCCAGTTTTTTTTACAATCTTTCAGTATTGACAATATTCCACCCACTTTCCACTTTACGAAAGTAAACAACATATCTTACCCCATCAACTGTAATAGTTACACTGCCACTTTCAGGTAGTACTGTTGAACCGTAAGTTTGAGCAATCAAACAGTTTGCTTCATAATGAATTTTTGGTAAGTCCATAACTAATGAATTTGAATTTGTAGAAGCAAAGATACGATTTTTCTAACTATCTTTGCAACGTCCTTCGGGACAAAGTTTTGGAAATAGTAAAGAAGTGCCTTATACTCGTTGAAATCGCCAATCTCAAGAAAGTATATACAAGGTACAGAGGACAGCTCATATATTGTGGGCTGATCGTTCTGTGCGTATATACAGGTGTTTGGCGATACCTAACGGGTATGCACGAGGAACGGCAGCCCACTTCTTATATAACATTGTAAAAACTCTCATTGTCTGCCTACAGAGTTACTCGTTAAAAATTCGTCATTATGAAGAAAAATTTGAAATGGACATTTTTATGCTTGCTATTAGCATTTCAACTATCCTCTTGTAGTAATTTATCATTCGATAAAGAAAAGTTCAATAAGCTCATTGGAAGGTCACCTGCGGCATCTTATACGATTGACGTATATCGGAAGGAAAAACAGAAACTGAGAAAACTTTCATTGTTAAGTACAATAATATGGTTGAAGCCATAATCTCAGGTTCAGAGAAAAACAAAAATGGAGAAGAAATAACGCCGCAAGAAAAACTTGAATATTTACGATTACAAAATGACCTTGCCGTTTTTATACGAAGGAATGAGTATAATATAAGTCGTGAACTTCTTAATAAAATTGCGGAGAAAGCCGAAAGCATAGAAATTGTAGAGAAGAAAGCGGATAAAGAAATACAAGTAGAAATACCAGTTGACTTGAATGATTATTTCAATTCAAGTACTGGCTGGGATGACGAAACGGATTGGAATTATGTAGGACTTGAAGACGAAGAAAGCCAAAAGGCTTTTGATAAAGTTCTTAAAAAGAACGGAATTTATTGGAGCGACCAAAAGCAATGCTGGGTTAAGAAAGTAAAGAAAACCGCAGCGCAAGCTCCCAAGGTCAAATTTAGATGAAGGCAGGATTATTTCTTGTCCTTCTTTTTAGGTTTAATATCGTATTTCAGAGCCTTCTGCATGAGAGCTGAAAAATCCACTGGAACTTCTGCTTGCTTCTTCAATTCTTTTGCAGGTAGAAGTTCGATAGCCATTGCCTTTTCCATGTCTTCTATTGTTACTTGTTTCTTTTTACTCATTTTGTCAGACTTTGAAAAGTTATACGATAATTTGAATTGCAAAGTAACAAATTAAATCGTGAAACATCATCAAAATCTCTCGTATTATAGCGGAAGCAGAACTCATTAACATATCGCTGAAGGTGTTTCTTACTTGTATGGTTATATATTCCTGTCAAGCCACGTTTCAGAATACTCCAAAAACCTTCGATATTGTTAGTATAAGCATCTTCATCAACATATTGTCCGTGACCGTGGTCAACCACGTAATGCTCGTATAACTTGCTAACGGTTTTGTATCCGCACCACTCATCTGAGAATAACGTTGCCGTTCTTTTTACCGTTCTCAAAATAGGAACTGTCAATGATTTATAGGAAGTGTCACGGACTACTTTACAAACCACTTTACCGCCACGCTGAAGCATACCCATGACGGGAACTTTATCTTTGAAGCTCCTACCTTGGCACTTCTTTACTTTCTTGTTATAGTGCCGATTTTTATTCTTACCACCCACGAAAGTTTCATCAAGCTCTACTTCTCCGTCAAGTTTCTCTTCCATAACAATACCAAAGCATTCACGAATACGCTGATTCATGAACCACGCAGTTTTATAGGTCACGGATATTCTCTTGGATAATTCGATTGATGAAATACCTTTCTTGCGGGATGTAATTTCATAGATAGCTACGAACCATTTTCTCAATGGTAATTTAGAGCCTTCAAACATAATTCCTATTCTGACGTTGAAGTTCTTGCCCGTATTCTTACAGCGGTACATTCCATCGCCACGGTTATATACTTTGGACGTAGGGTCATAAGGAGAAACAGGAATACCATTTGCCCAGCGTTGCTGTTCCAGATACTTGATGCAGCTTTCCTCCGTAGGAAATGCTTCCAAAAGGTCATATAAGGAGTTGAATTTACCGATATTCATCTTACCAAAGTTTATAGTTCTTGCTATATATAACTCTGGTGAGAAAAGTTGCTTAGGAAAACAGTTATCTGTGTATAGAGAAATACCGCCCAAAACTCTTGTTCTGAACGGTATTATTAGCAAAGTTAGTTAGGGTATTGTCGTAAATACTCACCTTCCACCATACCAAAAAGAACCGGTGAAACAGCCGGAAGGAACGCCTGGCATTATGTTTCTAACAGTAAGGGCGGAAAACATTGTAGAAATCCTATTACCGCCTTGAACGTATACGGACGACAGCCCGAAAACGACACCTGCAAAGAACAGGCAGATGAATACAAACAGACAGGTAAGTTTTCTCCAAAGTATCCTCCCCGGCTGACTCTGATAACCCTCCCGGCAAACCGGGAGGGGATTCCACATACACACTCCATGCATAAGCCCTTCCCGCATTTGCTGCATAGGTTGACCGCATCCCTGTCCGAATAATAGCAACATTTCATCCGCACGTTTTTATATACATATAAATATATAATAAAATCACAGAAATTGCACAGGTTTATAAAATTATTACCGAAGAATGAGCATTCCGTATGGCAGGTATAATATTATATGAAAAAATGCCTTTCCGGACCGTCACGGACCAGAAAAGGCATATTCTCATTATAGGAATAGGATACGGCTATATACGCATGATATTTGAGACTGATAACATTAGGTATAAATTGTTTCCGTACCGTATCCTCTATTGGATAACGAGTTCATGCCCGTATTGTTCATCATATGTTTTTTCAGTCACATAACGGCCAGATACCATATCCAAATTATAATTTATACACCAGTCTTTGATACAAGAAAGGGAAACTGTCTGAAACATATAGTCCAGACAATCCCTTTCCATATCACGGTACAGGTAAGCTCTCTTGCAATACCGGCACATGTGCCTCGCGGCATGCTGATCTAACATCTATAAATAAAACTTCCGAACTTCCGGCTTATCACAAGCGGGAAAGACAAAAATAATTTGGTGGAAGCGAGTTAACACAGCTTGTTATTTTTATATAAACATATTTTCTGATAGAAAGTTCAATCTAAATTTGGCTTTAATATTTTTTTAATAAATAAAAAGAACGGATATTAACGAATAAACTATATGGTTCGTTTTTTTCTTTATTTAAATTCTGTCAATAAATACCGATAAAAAAGGTAACATGTACTTTGGTCGCAAATATTATGATCAGGCCGCTTTGGTTTCAATTATGATATTTAATGAAAGGATGCTTGCAATGAATGCATCTGCCAAATGAAAGAAGGTGTGCATTTTGCACACCTTCAAGTGGAATTTAAGGTGGTGTGGCCGTTTCAGGCCGCTTCAGTCATTTCCTTGTACAGCATGATGTCCGTATAGGACGAACTGTAGTTCATTCTGGCCGTGAGGGTGGATATGCCGGCCCCCTTGAAAGGATTGCCGGTTTCAGGATGTTCCTCCATCCACCGGCAGAAATCCAGTATGGGGGATTTGCCGGAAGTGAAATAGATGAAAGGGTGTCCTTCCAGTACCAGCAGGACATCCAGATAGTCCGTAAGTTTCCAGTCCATCCTGTATGTGCTGATGTCCGTCGCCATGTAGGGGGGATCTATCAGAAAGACCACATCCGGGGAGTCCCTGTACCTGTCCACCAGCTCCCTGTAGTCACAGCATACCACCTCGAGTCCGTCAAGATAGCCCTCGCAGCAGTAGTCGCTCAGGCGCATATTGTTGTAGAAATTCAGTTTTCCGAGCTCCCCGATGTTCCTGGCATATTTGCCGGAGAACAGCAGGGAGGAAGAGATGGTGAGATAGTCCACAAAGCCGGTGCTTTCCTCCCGGCGGATACGTTCCAGGAACATACCGTGCATCTTCTTGGAGAGCATCCTGTGGCGGGGGATTCCTTCTGAGAGGCGGCGGAGGTCGGAAAGCAGGGCGTTCGTCCGGCTGATGTTCTCCAGACGCTCGCGGTAGTTGTCGTGGTCATTGTAGATTACGGTTGCATCGGGTCTTTCCCGCTTGGTGATGTGCGAGAGCAGTCCGGAACCGCCGAACAGATCGACGAACACTGTCCTGTCACTGAAACGCTTCAAGACTTTTCTGAATTCCGATGCGAACATGCGTTTCTGTCCCACAAAAGGAAGCGGGGCCTGACTGTAGTGGTACTTTTTCATTGCTGTAATCATTCTGTCGTGTAAGAGTGTTTATGTTTCGGATACAAAGTTCATTTCTTCTCCCCATGAAAGCAAAAATTCCACTCTTTTCATACTGCATGGAACGTACATTCTTTTTTGAACCGCCCGAGAATCTCATACACCTTTCTTTCGGAAACGCCATGTCTGGCCGAGAGAAAGGCCACACAATACGTCACCTTTTCACCTTTGCGGCGCATTTGTTCGTACTCCTTGTACAGGTCGATATATTTGTAGTCGTCCGGCTTGTAACCTGTCCCGGCCAGACGCTCCAGAAGCTCCCTATTAAAATTTAGAATCTCAAACAGTGTCATAGCAAATATTTTTCTATCTTTGCAGAGCCAATCATTTATTAAACACAAAAAAACGAAGCCACGACAGAGGGTATTTGCCCCCGGTCGCGTGGCTTCGCTCGTGTAGTTAATAAGTGATTGGCGTTACTTTTTAACAGGCCGGGGGCTTTTTTACTTTACTTCCCATATAAAAATCCCCGCAGATCTTTTTTTATTATGCGTATATGTGACAGGCTTTGCGTCTTTAAGGCTGCAAGATATACTACAAGGCTGCAATTTCGTTGCAGCATGACTTTTATTTTCAGAAAAACACGTTTGTTTCTATGGAAAGTATACTTATTTATATATTAAAGTAAATAAGTAATATACATGATTATGTATATTTTCATATTTAAGTATGTAATGTGAAATATATTTAAAGTATAATACTAATAAAGTAAATATGTAGAAAAATATTTGGTAAACATTTCAAAAATGCGTATCTTTACATCGTAATAATCAAGGAGATAGACAAATCATGAAAACAATTACGACAGCATGTGTAAACCACAAGGGCGGTGTGGCAAAGACCACTTCGCTGCTGAATCTGGCGGCCGGAATCGCACGGCTGCACGGAAAGAAGGTATGTATCATAGATGCGGACCCGCAGGCGAACACGACGATGGCGGCGTTCGGGGAGGAAATGGCAAGTCTTCCCCAGGATGTCATGCTCGAGAGTGTGCTGCAGGAAATCATGCAGGACAGACCCCTGGAGCTGAAGCCTCTCACGTGGTTGGACAGGGTGGATGTGCTGCCGGCGTCCTTGGACCTGGCGGCCACGGAAGTGATCATGAATACCACCCCCGGGAGGGAATTTCTTTTCAGGGAAATAATAAGAGGCCTGGAAAAGAAATATGACCATATTCTGATAGACTGTCCTCCCTCATTGGACATCATCACACAGAACGCGCTTATGGCGAGTGATTTTGTGATCATACCCACGGACGGGAACTATTTCGCCATGAAAGGAATCGAGAAGATACATTATATCATCGGCCTGCTCAGAAGGAAACTCGGCGCGGAGGTCAGGATTCTCGGTTACTTCATGACAAAATACAATGCGGGAAGAAAGCTGGACGTGGACATCAGGGAGAGTCTGATAGAAACATTGGGGGAGAGCGTGTTCGAGACAACCATACGGAACAACGTGGCGCTAGTCTGACTGAGGAATTCCTTAAAAGGATCAGGAAAATGAACAAATAATAAAGGAGAAGGAATATGAAAGAATTCAAGTCGAAAGGGATTTCCTTGGAAAATATGGTGGGAGCAGACCCCATGAAAGAAAAAAAAATGGCGAGGACACCGGGAAAGGCGTATAACCAGACCATTGTCCTGACCGAGGATTTGGTATGGGAACTGAGGACATTTGCCGCGGACCACCGTTACAGAGGGGTAAAGACTGTCATAGAAGCGATGATAGGCTGCTTTCTCAGGGAGGACGGGACATTGGACCGCGACAGGTTGGAGCAGTTCTGGAAAGAATACGTAAAGAAGTAAAGTTTTATATTACTTTTGAAGTAAATAATATTTCAAAGTAAGATACTTATAAACTAAAAGAAGTAATACAATGAAAATTTTAAGGTATATATTGTTGGCCTCACTCACATGTGCATTATCCGCATGTGAAAAGGATGAGATCCTGCCGGAACCTGAACCGCCGGTTGTCACCCCGGGGGATGATCCGGGAAAGGATGAGGAAGAAAAGATACAGCTCGGAATAACCGCATCGTTGCAGGAGATGCAGCAGACAAGGGGAATCATAGAGGCGTTTCTGCCGGGACATGAGATGGGGGTGTTCATCAGCGCTGCCGTCGCCGAGTCTCCATATGTACATAATGTGCCTTATGCCTTTGACGGCAAAAAATGGAATGCCGGCGGGGACGCTCCGGTGGAGGGCGACGCGGAGGTGGCCGCTTATCTGCCGTACAACGGACAGACGGCTGGGGACAGGCTCATCCCCTTTGAACTGGCGGACCAGCACGACATCCTGTATGGAAGGGCGTCGGTCACCAGGGACATTCCGACAGCGGATATTGAGATGAGACATGCCATGAGCCTGGTACGCATCAAAATTCTGAAAAATGAATATATGGGAGAAGGCATTGTCTCAAACATAAGGTTTGACAATGTGATCACAAGGATGACGCTTGACATCAGGCGGGAAACCAACTCCCCCCTGATATTCGACTTCTCAAGCAGGGGAAGCCTGCAGGCGGGCGGCAACTATCATCTGAACGATGCAGATCCGGTGGTGGTGGAGACAATCCTTCCCCCCGTCTACGGTTATGACCAGAAAGCGACGGTCGGTTTTACCATTGACGGGAAGGAATATGCCTATGAGTTCCACAGGGACCATGAATGGGAGGCGGGAATGAAATACACCTATACACTGAAAATGACGGGAAACTACAACTCCCCAGTCAACATGGAGCAGGTGGACATCGATGTGGAGTACTGGAGCCGGTATGGCAAGACGGACCAGATTATACTCAACCCGAATCCGGACGACTATCCTTTCAAGGTATGGCCCAATTATACCGAATACGGCTATGACTGCTATCAGAATGAAGGCAAGGTGTTCGGAACCTTTTACAATCCCTATTGCGATAACGGCGAGGGAGAGTTACGGTTTGTATTTATGAGGCCGGGTACGAATGAGATTGTGGAGCAGTTCCAGCCGATAGACATCAAGACGAATGGGGCATGGGATGGAAAACGTATCCAGTGCTATGTGACTTCCGCTCCCGGTACATACCAGCTTGTGCCGTTATTCCGCAAGAAAGGAGAAACGATGTGGTGCAGGGCAGTGGGATATTCCTATGGCAGTACGGACGAGGAATGGCTGTATGAGGTGAAAGCACCTGCATCGGATGACCTGCCGGCATTGCGCATGATGGAAGTGGAAGGACAGGGATATACCTCTATTCTTGCATATCCGGTCCCTGATGATGATCCGTGGAATCTGGTATATACTTTATCCAACCGGGGGGAAAAGGCGCTGAGGGGCGAAATAAAAGCGGTCTGGGAACGTGAGTTCAAGCTGAAGTCCAATTCATATAGACCAAGCCATAGAAAAAAAGGTGCGATAAACGATGAGGAATGGAGAGATGAAATCGGTAAAGTTTCTGTGGATATTCCGGCAGGAACACGCTTCTGGAAAGGCATTATGACTTGTCAGTTCCCTGTTAAACGTTTAGATCCTACACATGATGGTATTGGATATGCAAGCCCACCTGTACACTTGTATTGGAAAGCTGAGGGGAATGACAAATGGATATTACTCCGATGCGATGCCGATTATCTGTTCAACTCCAATTATACAGGAGGTTATATATGGGATGAAACGACAAATTATGTGACAGTCATACCGCAGAGTTGGCATTAAAATTTATATATCATGACTATATTTACAGACAATCAGTTGCGAAAAGCAGAGCAGATACTTCAATCTCCGCTTTCAAAATTATCGGACTTGACTTCTTCCGATATTCGGAATCTGGCAGTTGTATGGTGCTATTATTCAGGAAAGATTGAAGGGAATACATATACATACGTCGAAACAGAGGCCTTGTTGAAAGACGGCATAACATCGGAAAAGCGGTACGAGGATGCCAAAATGCTGAAGAACCTGCATAATCTTTTTGTTTCTGAAATGGAGTATATCCATAAAGGGAAGAATACCGAGATAATAGATGAGCGTACTCTGCTCCGGCTGCATTCCGGGCTGTCTTCCGGCCTGGTTTCCGATGAGGAAGCCGGACAGTTCCGCACACGTCCGGTAAGGATATCCGGAACTGATTATGTGCCTCCCCGGGATGTATATGAGATACGTTTCAAGCTAAGCGAGGTACTTTACCGGCAGGCGGAGCTGGAGAATCCCCTTGAACGTGCTGTGTATCTCCATTGCAACATTGCACGGATACAGCCGTTCATCGACTGCAACAAACGTACGGCACGCCTTGTGGAAAGCATTGTGATGATGAATGCCGGACTGATTCCGGTCTATTCAGCAAAAGATTCCGATATTCTGAATTACCGCAAAGGGCTGATCAGTTTCTATGAAAACGAAACATACAGCCTGTATACAGATTATTTTCTGGACAGGCAGATGGCCCGGATAAAGGAATTGACAACGGATGCCGGAATGGAAATGTAATTCATTAAAATGACATAAGATGAATTTAAGGTGGAGAAGTCCCGCTGCAGTGATGCACCGGGGCTTCATCTTTAAATATACCCCGTAGAGGAGAGCATTCGCAAACAGGAATCCTTTTAGAAATATTTAATAAATAATCCTTGTATAACTCCCATTTCTTTTTGAAATGCCTTTAATTTTATATTATACCGGTTCATAAATCATAGATACCATAAGGTGCGTCCGGCCCTGGATTGTTATTATCACTGTTTCTATGATGGGGCTCAATCTGTTTGTTCCTCTCCCTTTATAACCCGATAGATGTCCCGCACGAGACAAAACGGGGTAACAACCACTCCTGCATACGCCGCTATACATAATCTTAGAGAAAACCATATAAACATCACAAGCCAGTTGAAAATGATAATGATCCCCGAAGGATTCAGCCGTCCTGTAATTTTCCATCCATACCACAAACTGCCCATTGTATAGACCATTATTATTCTGGCTATCGGTGATGTTTTCAACCACTCCAGTTTAGATATTCCGGAAGCGGTTTTAGCGACCTGATTCGTATCAGTCAGGACTGAAGTTATGTGTTCGGACCAGTACCACCCTACAACACACAAAATGCCGAATCCAATCAGATTCCTGGCACTGGGAGTATTCAAAGAAAGCATTATTTTTATTCGTTTTTGATTAAAAGTTAGTTCAGGCAACAAAGATAGTGAAATATAAGCGAATAATCCTAACAGTACTATTATAGCCAATTTTGAGCTGGGTATATCAGTTTCTGATTACATATTTGCAGGTGATAACGGTGTTATCCTTTCCCAAGGAAAAAAATATGTACTGGGCAAAACTGACTGGTATGCAATAGTACATGGTGATGGTAAATATATAGCCGTCGGTAAGCATGGATATATGACCACTTCATCAGATGGTAGAACATGGTCAAATCCCGATATTATAGGTTATTCGGCTGACTGGCATTCTATTGTATTTGCCTGCGGTAAATATGTGGCGGCCGGTAACGGATATGTTGCAGTTTCTACTGATGGAACTAATTGGAGCATTAATAAGATCAGTAACACCAATAACCGTACCTGGAATGACGTCCAATATTGCAACGGACATTTCATAGTTGTGGGGAACAGCGGATATATTGCAACCTCACCGGACGGTAGTAGCTGGAAAGAAAGCAAGATTGGGAATAATGATTTGAAATCCGTCACTTATGGCAACGGCACATATGTTGTGACGGAAAAAAGCGGTCATGTTAATTATTCTACAGACCTGTCTGGTTAGAACAGGGTGAGAGTTACAGTAACCAATTTATATTCTTCAGCATTCGGAAACAACAAGTTCATAGTGAGCTCTTATGGGTGTATGCATTGTTCCAGTGACGGGAAGAACTGGGAGGAAGTTTCCTTTGGAGATAATTCCTGGGAAGAAGTCATATTTGATGGCAGTGTTTTTTGGGCTCTTGAGAACAATGGTTATTTAGGAAAATCAGCCGATGGTGCCATCTGGAAATCTGTAGGAATAAAGGATAACAGTGGTCTCAAACTAAATTTTCTGAACGGTTTCTGTTCTCATGGATAAAAGCAATTACCTTAGATTTGCATCCGAGGATTATGACACATAGCGTTTAAAGGCAGGGGGATGTTGTGATATCCCCCTGTTATTTTTACTCCCAATGAGATGTGAATTGGAAAGTTATCTTATATCCAACACCTGTTATCTCCTTGCCATCAAATTCGCCGAAATCAAGAATCTGCTTGCCTGACGGAGATTTGATGTTTGAGAGTACCATAGCATTGTCTATTATAATGTCGAAAGACTGCGGAGTGGCACTTTTTTCCCGTGTATCCCCATCCTGATTTATTGTTTCCCATTCTGAATACGCATACATAACCTTTTGGTTCTGCTCTATCCGCACAGGATAGCTCACTTCATCCATATTGTCCATGTCGTTTTTGGTCTGTCCATATATCCTGCATATTATACCGGAACAATCTGTGGATGACACGGTCAAATATTCATAACTTTTACCACTGTTCGTACTTGAAGTTGAGCTGTAAAATCTATCTAAATTAATCGTGATACTTCTTATGGATTGCTTGAAACTGGCTGTAATAGTACTGTTGGAACCATGCAGGGTGGCGGTAGTGGTTGAACTGCCTGGATTTTCGATAGTTACATCACCACCTATAACTGTCCAGCCTGTAAATTCATACCCACTCTCCGGAGTAGCCGTAATACTGATTGGCTTTTCCACCTGATATTCCCTTGTTCCTTCCGGATTAGTTGTTCCGCCTTCACCTGCATTGATCGTCAGTGTGCGCTTTTTTTCCTTGAATCCACAATGGAAAGTATGGTCCTGACCTTCTAATTTAACATCGAACTCTGATGTTCCGGATTGTGCATAATCGTATTTCTTAGGTTGATTAGCCGGCCCTCCATAAAAATAGTTCACCTCATATCCTGCATCAGGATGGGCTTCAACAGGAACACGTTTAGTGCCATCATACAGTCCTGCTCCAGTGGCATACCCCCCGGTAAAATCAACCCTTCCGTCTGAAGAGCGGGCTGATGTTTCCAGCATCCCCTCACCTTCGATGATGATACGTGTATCACCGGTAGGGACCGGTTCGTCCTTTTCAGAATCCTGTTCCATTATCTCCTCATTCTGGCAGCCCGTGAACATGGCCACGAACGCCGCCAACAGTAAAAATTTAACTTGTTTCATACTTCATTCTTTTTTAAAGGTTTATTATAATTGTATGTATCATTTCTTTTTCTTATCGTCCAGCACGTCGGCATCGATGCGGGCCTCGAACGTCGCATAGAGCACGAACCGGTTGAAAAAATAGTAAGTATTGCGTGTCTTGCTGAACCTTATGTCAGCCCCCATCAGCCGGAGTTCCTCCAGGTAGTTGCTGACGGTCCGTTCACTCACCCGCATCCTGCCGGCCAGTTCCGCACGGCTGCCGGTACTTTCCTTCCGGATCAGCCTGTACATCCGGTTGATCCGTTCTATGTAGCTGACAACGGAAAGGCTCGTCATATCCTCTCCTCCAGTCCGGTCTGTTCCAGGAATCTGCGGAAATACCCCTCCTCCAGGTACAGGCATCTCATCAACGCCTCCTTTCCCTCCCTGGCATACACCCGGCGAAGGAGCGGGAAATCCGTGGAATAAATGTTCCATCTGATCAGCCCCTCCGCCCTCCGGTCAAGTTCCGGGCAGTCAGTTCCTTCCATCCGATACCTCACGGAGAGGAAGTACAGGTTCTTCAGCCTGTATTTCTCAAGAAAGGAAATATCCTTCGGGCATGCCTTCAGCCCGTCGGCGGCGATGCACCTTAATACAAGCTGTTCAATCTCTTCCTGAATTGTCATATCCATACCAGTATGGTTTTATAGTTCTACCGTTCTTTCTTATCTCATAATGCAGATGATAGCCTGTGCTTCTGCCCGTGCTCCCGGCAAAGCCGATAACAGCCCCTTTCCCGAGCTTTTTGCCCTCCGTCGTATAGTAAGCCGCCAGATGTGCGTAAAGCGTTTCAAAGCCGTAGGAATGCCGTATGATGACGCATCTTCCATAGCCTCCCTTCCTTCCTGCGAAAACGACCGTACCGGAAGCGGTGGCATGGACCGGTGCGGCCAGCTCCACTGCCATATCGATTCCCGAATGAAAACTATGTTTTCCCGTTATGGGATGAATCCTGCCTCCATACGGGCTGCTTATCCTGAACTTGTCTTTCAGGGGATATGACAGAGGGAGCCTGTCTGCCACCCCGTACCGGTAAAGTATGTCCCGGCAAGCTTCCAGGCTTTCCAGACGGCTGCATTTTTCCAGTGCCGTATCGAGCAGTTCCCTTCCGTTTTCCCCCTCGAAAGAAAAGGGGAAGAACAATATGAGCATCAGCAGTCTCATCTGGCTATCCTCCTTAATATCCTGTCCGCTTCATCTTCCGTTTTCTGCTCCTGCAGGCTTCTGAACACTTCCTCCGCTCCCAGAAGTGACTTGTTTTTAAGTTTGTACAGAAAGTGCCGGCCGCCGTTCCTCTCCTGGATCTCGATGATGAGCCTTTTCTTGTCAGGAATGGTAAACTTGTTCATGGCCACCGTGAACGTCCGGCTCTCATGTGCAGGTATCTCCTCCGGGTAGTCGAAAGCGAACAGGATGTTCTGCTCGATCTGCTGCACCGCCGTCTTCTTGTGAATCTTTGCATCCTGGATATAGAACCGCATGAAATCCGTCGTATAGCCTATCTGTGTGCGGTTTGTCAGCGTCATTCGCAGCAGCAGGATGTCCCCGTCGATGAAGATGTTTCCGACCTCGAACTCCATGCCGGCGTTCTTGTCCTTCAGTCCCAGGTCCAGGGGAATCCTCTTCGAGATTGCCTGCCTGATCCTTTCCTTCTGTTCGCTTGACCGTTCCCTCTCGTCAAGGATGGCCACCCTTTGCGTCTTTTCCTTGTCAATGACAAAGCTGAAACGTTCCGGGAAAGGGGCATAATGGAGATTGAAAGTGTAGAATTTCCCCCCTTCGACCACTGCCGAGATGTTCGTGTCTTCCGTAAACTCTCCGGTGGCTTTCACTGCCAGGATGTTGTCCACTCCCTCGGCCTTTTCAACCTCCACATTTGTACTGCCATAGTCCACATAGGTGATTCCGGCCGGGAAAATGAGGAACATCTGCCTGTCCTTTCCCACCGGCAGTGTATGGGGCGCGGGCGCCTGGCCGTCCACACGCACATAGCTCTCCACCGGGTGGGCGTTATAGCTGATGGCATAGGAGTAGAACTTCGTGTCGGCTGTCACCACCGACAGGGTAGTCTCACCCGGGAAATTCTCCTCGGCCGCTTTCAGGCGTATGATCTCCGGGCAGTTCCCGACTTTCTCACCGATGACATAGTCACCGCCGATACTGTAATACTTCACCTCGGTAGGGAATATCAGGTGCAGGGTCTTCTCGTATCCTATCTGTAGGGGAACAGCCGGAAGTTCCTCTATTTTCTGCGCTTTCCCTGAAAGGAAAACGGACAGGAACAGTCCTGTTATGTAAATTCTGTTCGGTTTCATGGTTTTCTTTCAATTCTATATCTTTGTATGCTAATTTTAAAGTTGTTTGCTTATGAATACAAATCTCAATCAGTTGCTCAAGGATCTTGAAATAGGTCCCGCTTATGTCAAGATCCTTATTTGCCTCTTGGGGTGTACTTTTATGCTGTACCCGACCTTTTTTCACTTCACCTGTTTTTTCCGGGAACTTCCTGTATACGAACAGGTACTTTTCACATCGGGCAGTTCCGCTTTGTATACGGGGGTCGGAATTCTTCTTTCAGCGATAAGTCCGGTAAGGTATCCAAGGATACTCTATACCCCTTTGGCGATGCTTTCCTCTTCAGTAATGATAAGTCTTTTCATTTGTTTATTTTTTCTGAATGAGGAGTGCAACCGTTTCAAGCTATTCTCAACCGTTCTGTCGGTAATGTATCTGCTGCAGTTCATTGCGGGTGGCATTTCCATACTCAAGGAAAAGAAAGGAGAGAAAGACAATGCACATTACTGACTCCCTTATAAAATCCGCGTATTCATATACTGTTTGCAAGAAAGCGGAGAAGCCCATAAGCACACAGTCAGCCACCAAAAAGCAATGAAGGTATCCTGTTGATTCATATCATGCAGGATCTCAGTATTGCACAGCAAAGCGCTCCTAGCGCACAAAACAGCAACAGCAGCCAGTACCAGTTCTCACGTATGAATGCCCCCAGGTGGCTTTCCCCTTTCCGTGCCTTCACTTCCCGCCCGCCTTCCGGTTCTGAAGCCAGACGGAGAAGGATTGCCTCAAATGTCAGTACGGCAGCCATTGTGAAGAAAATGCCGGCATGGCTCAACAGGTTTTCCATTTTGCTTTAGTTTTTATTTTCATTTTCATTCTTTTTCTTTCTCATTTTTCCCTTGTCCTCTTCAGGCAGTCCTCCGGTTCCGCCTTCCTACCCAGATTCCGGCTGATTGTTCCGTGCCCCATAAAGAGGGGCTATCACTATAAGTATACATGCAATTCCTAATACTATGATGAATAATAGTCGGATCAGGTAATCTGCTTTTTCCCAAATAATTCCCATATCACATCGTTTTTTTAATTCTTTATTTGATCAGACTCTTTTAGGAACCGTGCCACATCGACGGCTGGTCTTTCCTCTCCCTGATATCATGCAAATCTATTCCATGGACGCTTCTTTGCATCTGTCCGGTCCCTTTCTGATGCCTTCTTCTTTTTTTCCTTGAATATTCATGGTAACTCTTCCAAAAGCCCAAAATGTGGAAAACAATATTAAGGCTGAGAAGAAAGCAGAAAAGCAAGATGGTCACAGAACCGTTTTTCGATAAGAATTCTTCCATATCATACATTTTTTTTATCATTTGTTATTGTCACTTTCAGAGTCCGTTTATAATAGTTTACAGGCACTTCACTTCCTGATTAGCGGATGCCTTTTCCCCTTTAAATACTTTTTAATTTTTCGCATGGCCTTCTTTACAAAAGTCCCGATACTGAGAATGAAATTTTCCAGTTTCCCTGAGAACAGGAGTAGGATATATCCATTCAGGCAGATAATCAGAAGGGCAGAAAGTGCATAGTACCAGAATTTTTCCATGTCATACAACTGCATGATTATTCATTTCATCAAACTCCTTCAGGAAGCGTGCCACATCCGCAGCCGTTGGGAATATCCCGTCAAAGAGCTTGTACATCAGTTCCGGTCTCTGCGGCCGGTTCCGATATACTATCACTTTCTTTCCGGCCCCCTTCATCCATCCCGCTTCGGAATGTGCTGAAGCCCCGCAGGGGAGCACAAGCACACATACGTCGGCCTGCCGCATGGCATCGAAGTCCGACCTGAATCCCGCTTCTGCCAGCGGATGCTCCAGCGCGTCCAGGTACTCGTCTGTCTCCATCTTCTCCCAGTTCCCGCTGATCTGCGACCAGCGGAAGTCTGTTTTTCTTTCAGGGTTCCTGAAGTCGTACACCTCATGCCCCCGTTCTCTTAAAAAAGCCACGATCCGTGGCTGGTATTCGTTGCTCCAGCTGCTTGCCACATATACTTTCGCCATTGTCCTTATCCTTTCCTATTTAATCTGTATTTCTATTTTTTCGCATCCTTCAGCAGTATCCGGTAGTTCGTCTTGATGGTCACCTTTATCTTTCGGATATTCTTGCTTGCGGCCGACTTGGTCGCGTTGATGACGCTGTTCGCCGCGCCCGCCACTATCTGGCTTCCCATGTCAAGTCCCCCGGAAATGCTTGTGTTCGTCCCGCTGACACCCGCGGCTTCCGCCTCCTTGATGGTTTCCGCCTTGGCATTTCCCGGAACGTATATGCCTTCCATGGCATCCTCGGAATACACCTCCTTTTCAAAGGGAAGTATGTTCCCTGCCAGATTCACCGAGGTGATTTTGACCAGCACCCGTTCCCCGTCGATTCCGGTCACCTCCCCGAACACCGGTGTCCCCTTGCGGATGCGCTGTCCGTCGTCCGTAAGGCAGTTCTCCGCCAGCTGCATCTTCAGCGTCGCTCCGACCATGACCGTCTGTGTGGAATGTACGAATGCCCGTATGACGTTCCTCTCGTCCTGCCGGACAAGGCGCACGCTGTTGAATCCTCTCCGGGGAGTCTCTTCGGGAACCGTGTCCTCCGGTTCCGTCTTCCCCGGTTTCTCCTCCTCACCGTCCGTCGCCTCCTTCTCCCTGAAGGCGGAAGGGGCGGGCTGTTCCGTTCCGGAAAGCGGACCGCTTCCGAGGGTCTGCTCGTTGCGTCTGATCAGTTCCCGGATGCGCTGTATCTCGCTTTCCGGGGAAACGGTGTCCTCCGGTTCATCCATTCCGTAATTTCCTCCACCGGGCATGGGGGTTTCTCTCCGGTTCTCCATTTCCTTTTCCACACTCCCGAGCATGTCCTTGAGCGTGAAGTTGTCCTTGATTTCAGAGCGCAGCCTCACTTCTTCCTCCCTGCCGTCCTCTTTTTTCGGTAATGTGGCGATGATCCCCCATACCAGCAGGATGATCACGGCTCCTATACCCCCCAGCGCCACTATTCTGCTCCTTTCAGTTTTTGTCATGGCATCTCGTATTGCTGGTTGTATGTCCGGAAGAAAAATCCGGAAGTGTTCTCCGGAAAACGTGGCGTGGTACGTATGACGGTACCCTCGCTGAGAATCCGTATCTTCCTGACATCATTTCCGTTGATGATGCTCAGGACTGACGAGAAGGTGACGTGATACTCGTCCCCGCTGACGGATACCGAGAGCATCTTCTCGAACTCCGTCCTGTAGACCACTCCGAGTTCCAGGGCGTCGCCGTACCCCCTGTCAGCCTGGTATTTGGCGAATATGGTGTTCGCGTCCGGCTTGTTGACCAGGAACAGGGCGCGTGCCCGGTTCTCCTGCAGGGAGAGCCTGTCGAAACTGTTCAGATAATAGGCCGTATGGTAGCAATGGTTCTTTAAAAGGGATTCATACAGCAAATCCTGCTGCATGGCCTTAAAGCGGAGCAGTTCCCCGCCTTCATTGACGACCAGGATCTTGTCCATCGCGCTGTTTACCACCCTGTAGCTGAAAAACAGCACCATCGCTATTGTGGCGGCACAGAATATGAATACCAGCCTGGTGCGGAACGTATGGTTCTTTCTGGCTTCCGCCAGGCGGGAGAAATCTTTAAGTATGTTCTTTATGTCCATCATATCAGCTATAACCATTTGTTAACCGTTGCTTTCACCGTGGCGAGCATCGCCAGTTTCAGCAGGAAGGAAAATATCACCATGAGCGTTATCGACCAGGGGCGCTGCTGTACATAGTTCACTACAATCAGATCAGAAAACACGCTGGCGATGACAAATCCCGGATACAGCATGTAGCACCCGACCATCTGTCTGGCCCATGTGTAGAAGGAACTGCGGGTGTCGCTGTTGTACAGGCAGGCTATCGCCAGGGGCGATATGACCTCGAGCAGTATCAGGATGAGGTAGCGCGTGCACAGGAACACCAGCATGAGGTAGTCGTATGCGACTCCCCCGAAGCTGCCCACCGCTCCCGCCAGCAGGGAGTTGAAGGTCGTGTCCAGCCCGTTGACTGCTATGTCGATGATGTCACTGTTCATCAGGTCGTCGAAGGCCTGCTCGATCGGCTTCTTCCAGATATTGTCCGGATTGTAGACCCCTCCGGCGGCGAGCGACTCCATCAGCCTGTCCGCGGCGTATGCAAGTACGGTCTCAAGCGTGTCCAGCAACACGGGCATGATGCAGATGAGGGCTATGCAGAGGATGTACTCCCTGCCCAGCTCATAAAACTGTTTTGCATTGAATCCCTTGCCTTCGTGAACCATCTCCTTGATGATACCTGCAAGCTTGAATACAAAGGTGGTAATCACAAATCCGGCAACAAGGGCATAGAATCCCTCCACCACTATCATCCCCTTGATCTGCAGGTATGCGTTGTTCAGATTGCTGTATGCCTCTTCCATGTCTATCTCAGGTTTCTCTTCAGTCTTTCATACTGGGATATGATCCGGGATACCTTCGAGACCTTCCTTTCCTGCTCGATGGTCTGTCTCTCTATCTCCTGCAGGACGGCCAGCCGCTCGGAGTCGTTCATCTTCACGCTTGTGGAGAGTATGGTCCTTGACAGGCTGATGAGCCGTGTGTTGTTGAGCATGACCAGGTCAAGGCTGGATGTGAGCGTCTGCAGGGTTGACGTGCCCAGTTTTTTGTTCGTCACCAGGTCTATGCACTTCTCTGACAGCCTTCCCTGTCTCTCTATGATTGATTTGGCGGTCTCACAGCTGGAGATGACGGAGTTGACCTTGCGCATCATGTCCAGTGTCTCGTCCAGCCGGTCTTTCTGCTCCTTCAGGTAGCCCACCTGTTTCTGCAGTTCCGAGAAGTTCTTGACGTTCTGTGCAAGGTTGGGCGCGTCCGCCACCGCCCATTGTGCGGATGCGGTTGCCGCCGTCATCAGCACGAGCATGGATAAAAGTAATTTCTTCATTTGTTCTTGTTTTTGTTGTTTCTTATTGATGTTCCCTTATATATTCCTCTATGGCGTCCTCCATGGACATCCTCCGGTTCTTCTCCTCAAGGTCCGACCATATCTCCCCCTCCGTCTGGAACGCAAGGAATTTCTCCCTTGAGAACTCCAGGCGGGTGACGGTGGCGTAATGTTCCCCCAGCCGCATGAAACACTCCGAATAGGGCCGTTGTCCCGAAAAATTGTTCCTCATGGACTTCATCAGGGCTATCTGTCCGGGATGGGTCAGCCTGAACCTGTCTATGACGGACTGGTAGATGACCTCCTTGGTGGGGAGCACGAACAGCATGTCCGTATTGGCTATGATGTTCTTTGTGTGCTCGTTCTCCGGCAGCTGGTCGGGATTCTGGATGATGGTGTACACCGCCCCGTTCTCCTTCCTGATCTTCTGATAGCAGAAGGCCACGGAGCTGTGTATCCCGGTTCCCGTGGCCGTATCGACCATCTGCGCGGTCTCGCCGTACTCGTCAAAGATCAGGACGCCCCGTTTCCTCCGGTCACTGAGCAGCTTCTTTTGTATGACGGTGAATATCATGCCCATCACGAGGTTGCTCAGAAACCTGTCCTGCTTGATCTGCGTCAGTTCGAACACGATGAACTTCTTTCCCGAGAAGTCCGTTCCCGTATCCTTGCATACGTTCTCGTAGCGTCTGCCGGGCAGGAACTCGCCGCAGTTCAGGCTGAAGGACTCCAGGGAGAAATAATCTTTGGGGATGTGCTTCCTTGCCAGAATCTCGGGGTAATGTTCCGTCACGTGGTTGTAGAAACTCTCGAAATTGTGCCCTTCACGGACATTCTCGTAATAGTCCTGGATGAAACGGGTGAGGGCCACCTCCTTCTCCGACTCGTCCTTTGTGAACATGTGCCTCCAGTATTTCTGCACGACCCCCGAGAGCATCTCGATGCTTCCGTTGTCCAGTTCCTCCCCCTGCAGGTCGAAGGGGTTGATGCCCAGCGCCGTCCTGCCGTCGTAGTCCACGTGCAGGGAGATGTCCGGATAGAGCCTGCAGAGCTGGCTGAAGCTCTTTCCGAACTCGACCACCACGACCGTATAGTCCTGCTCGATGAGTTGCTGGGTAAGGTTCAGGGTAAAGGCGGACTTGCCGCCGCCGGTTCCGGCTATGACCATCCCGTTACGGGCGTTGACCCTCTTCTTGCCCGCATCCCAGATGTCCTTTCTCAGAGGGACCTGGTACATCCTGTCATGCACATAGATGCCCTCGCTGTCATTCCTGAAACTGCCGCACTGGAGAAAGAAGCACAATGCCATGGGCAGGGTGGTCAGGAACAGGTATTTCCGCGGCATCAGGTGGATCTGGCCGGGGACGCAGGCGAAATGCACCGCAGCCAGGTTCTCATATCCGGGAATATAATACCCGAGACGGGCCAGGTTGAGCGTCTCCCTGATCTTTTTGTCGGCCTTCTCCAGTTCGGCCCCCGACTCGTCGAACACACAGACCGAGAAGAAGCTGCGTACCAGTGTCTCGTTCTCCTCAAGGATTTCCTGCTGGAGCTCGTCCAGTTTCTGGTACTGTACCTTGATGGACCTGCTCATGCCGGAATTGCTTCCATAAATGTCGATATTGCGGGCGATCCGCTCGCGCAGCCGTCCGTTCCCCTCAAAGAAAACCACCTGGTTCACGATGTGGTTGTACGGCAGGTACATCCCAAGCCGCTCCAGCATCGGATGGTACAGCAGGGAGCCGGCGGGAGGAAGGGAGTCGTCCCGTACACAGGAATCCAGGCTGCCGTCAGGGAGAAAGATTTCATCGCAGACGGCGAAACAGCGTGCCCGTTTCTTTCCTGTGCGGAGTTCCGTGTCGGCATGTATGTCCACAACCGCCCCCGGGGCGTCGAACAGGGTGGTGTATCCGGCCGTGAAGTCCCGCATTTCCTGCCCTGACATCGGGGCTATCTCCGTATCACGCATGCTCCGGATGATGCCGACGGCGTTGTCAACTCCCTCGAGGAATTCATCGAGCCTGGCGAGGTCCTCCTTATGGAGGTTCTCCTTATAGGACAGGGGTGAGGATATGTAGGCCTTCTCAAGACTTTTGAGTCCGGAAAGTACAAAGTGCATGACGCAGGTATGGCTGACATACAGTCGTCCCCGGAAATGCCGCGCATCGGCCCGGTCAAGGAAAGAACCGCCGGCAATGTCCGGACAGTACCTTTCCTTGAGGAACACATCCTGTTTGTGCACATATGTGCCGTCCGGGAGAAACTTGAAGGCTTCCCGGAACATGCCGTCCCTCCTGTCGATATCCTCCGGAGTCAGGGAATAGCATTCCGGTTCCCGGAGTTCGAAAGAAACGCATATGCTGCCGCTGCGGGTCAGGACGACGCCCTGTCCCTCCGATTCACTGACAATGTCAAGTATGCTGTATGCCTCTTCTGATTTCATTATGCTCCTTTTTTGTTAATACCCTGTTTATGTCCAGATTACTGATGTTTATCTCTTTTCCCGTCTCCTTGAACTTTTGGGGCCGTGCCTTTCTTTTCAGCTTGTATAGAAGCAGCGGCAGGGTGGGCAGCGAGATGACGAGCACCAGGACCGGCAGGTTCCAGTTGCCTGCGGATATCCCCGCACGGATGCCGAGGAAGAACAGGACGAAAGCGGCGGAACAACAGCCGACGAATATCCAGTAGTCCCCGGAAAGAAGCCCCCGTATCATGCAGGGGCTCTCCAGTCCTTTTCTGATCCTGTATCTCATATCGACAGGCTGATACCGGAAATGGCACTCTTTACGGCGGACACCACGACTGCGGCCAGCAATGCAAAGCCGACATACCAGCCCAGTGCGACAAATCCTTCCTTTCGCGTGCCCCTGTTCTCCTTGTCGATGATATTGTCCCATTGCTGGATAAGGCCCAGAATGATACCTCCAAGCATAAAACCGCCGAACACGGGTAGTGTAAAACTGTCCAGGACATCATTGATTGCTCCCCGGGCATCCTGGGCGAATCCCCGAAGTGTATATGATGCAGACATGACAGTCAGAAACAATTTTTTTCCTGTAAAATTTCTCATTTTGTTATTATTTGTTAGGTTTGATAGTTCCGTTATAGTCTTCTCCTTCCTGCCAGGGACGGACACTTACACCGGAGAGAATGAGTCCCCCTTCTTTGCCCAGGGACAATGCATATCCGTATCTTTTTCCGGCCTCCAGGGTGACGGCCGGCAGCAGCCAGCCGTATGTGTTCTCCTGAAAACGGATCACGACCCTGTTGTTTCCCGCCTTGCCCGGCAGCAGAAGGAGGGTGTTCCCCTCCGAGGGGACTGTTCCTTTTTCCCCTGCCGAGAGTTTGCCGCCGGCAAGGTCATAAGTGCCGCCTGTAGGAACCCCCTCCACACTCAGAGTGCACGCGCTGCTGCCCTCTATGGTGAATTCCAGCAGGCAGAGCAGGTGTTCCATCCCTATGTCCGCTGACCGGTTCTGCCAGTCCAGGCGTATCTCCCCGGATGCCAGGTAGTCGGTCTGGGGGACCAGGCTCAGGGGCAGCTCCTTTCCCGGGATGGCGGCGAAAGGGGAGAATGCGAACAGCCTGCAGGGGGTCTCCGTGAGTGTGACCTCCGGAAAGATCCAGCCTTCCCCGTATGTTACATGCAGCGGGTTTACGGCTCCGGCATAACCGCCGCCCGTATCGTCAAGCAGCACCATTCCGAAATCTTTCACAAGGGTGGGACTTCCGTCAGTTCCGCCACGGCTGGAGCAGATCTCTATCCTCAGTCCGGCCTTCCCGCCTTGCGGGAAGGGCTCCCGTTCACTCGAGCAGCCCGCAAGGACTGCCGGTAGCAGGAACAGGACAACCGGTTTGTATATGTCTATTTTCATAACCGCATTCAATTGATTTTTTGTTATTGTTCGATGTCAATGGAAGTCTTTCCCGGCTGTACAATTTTCAATGACAGCGTTTTGCCGCTTTCATCCTGTTTGAGGGTCACAAGACCGGTCCTCCTTTCCTTTGCCGGATTCTCGTCATAGCTTACCGATGAGCCGTTCACATGAATCCAGCTGTCACCGGATGCGTTCCAGGAAAGGGCTTTTGTAGAGTTGCCCGTCTTCTTATAACTTGTTATGTCCAAAATGAATGAGCCGGCCGATGAGTCGTCCGGATATTCGGTATGGCTGGTTCCGCCATCCGCATAGCTGAAATAATAGCTTACCGGAGATCCCTCCTGGGTGATTGTGGCCGTGGCCGAGCTTCCTCCGTGACTTGCCGTAAACACACAGCTCCGGGATGAGCCTGACGGGTTTTCCGACACTGTCACCGTATTCCCTGAAAGGAGGAATCCTTCTGCTCCTCCGCTGAGGGAGGGGACAGCCGTCTGTGTGTTTTCTGCCACTCCGTTGACGAACACTCCGCGTGAGGCTCCCGCCACAAGGGAAGATCTGCCGCCCTGCCAGCCGATGACGGAGGGATTTGCCGTAAGGGTGACCGACCAGCCGCCATAATTACGGTACCTGGGCTCGAGTGTACGGTCCGACAGTACCTCGAAACTGTACCGTGTGTCATTCGACACGATCCTGCCGTCCTCGTACCATCCTGCGAACTCATAACCGCCGTTCACGGACGCGGTGACCGTGCAGGTGCTTCCCATGTCGTACAGGCCCGCACCTGTGGTGCTTCCACCCTGCGGATAGTCAAGGACGGTTATCCGTATCTTGTAATCTATCCGGTAGTTGTGGATTCTGCCGGGTTCGGTGGTCATGTCGGAAGTGCCGCGCAGCTTCATGTCCGGGGTTCCTGTGAGGGTTATGTAATTGGAGGTTGTCGTAAGGGTCTGGGCGGGTATGGTCATCCGGAATACCGTGGTGAGGTTCCCGGAACTGTACCTGTACATGGCATAGCTTCCCCTAGTTTCGTCCGTAACGGTTTTTCCGGTAAGCAGGTTGAACCGGCTGCCGTATTTCACATTTTCCATACGGGCGCCGTCCACGCGGTCACTTCCTTCCACCCGGACCTCCACGGTCGACAGCCGGTGCTCGAAATGCAGCGGTATCGTATAGTCCTGTATTACGTCCGTATAGGACGCTGTCAGGAAATCGGCTGAAAGCCATCCGGACTTTTCCTGCTGGTCTCCTATGGCATGGGATATGGCGGTGATGTCTGTCTGCCCCTCCTTGAAAGGATAATATACATAGAAGTCAAGATCGGTCCCCACCGTCACAATGATGTTGTCCTCTTCCGTTGCGGGTTTGAATGCCCGGCCGTCATAGGTGTATTTGTTATTTGTGGCCCAGTACACGCCGGTCTTGGGCTCGATGGCAAATACGCCTATGGAGTTTCCCTTTTCGAACGTGCCTTCCTGGGTGGCACGCGTTTGGGCGACGGTAAAGGTGACACGGCCGTTTTCCGGGCATGGCTCCTCCTGTTCCTTCCGGCAGGAGGATACGGACAGCAGGACAAGGAAGCCGCAGATTATCGTTGTTATTGATTTTACCATGATTGTTTTTTTAGGACGGGGACCGGAGTCCCCTGTTGTTCTGTAATTTATTTGACCGGTACAAGCGTTACGTCGGATTCGCTTGAACCCCATGGCTCGATGGTTACGGACTGTCCGTTCTCGCCTCCGATTTCCGCGTCATTGGAGCGCATCGTTATCGAATAGATATATCTCTTTCCGGCTTCCCAACTTATCTGGGGAATGGAATAGGTATAGGTTGCCCCGTCGATGACGACCTCCATGCTGACTTCTCCGGATGCCAGGCTCATGGGATAGATTGCGGCGGCGAAGTCTACCGACGGGTTCCCCTGTGCCGGAATGGTCGTGTTGGGAGTCCATGAGAGTTCCGTGGATGTCGGGGAGAAGATGATCCTTCCGTTGTCGTTCAGGTTCATTGTCCCCGAGGTTCCGAACTTGGCCGCCTTGGATTTCAGTTTCGCGGATGTCAGGTTGCCGTCATTATGATATTCCGGAGAAACTTTCAGACGGATGACGAGCTGGGACAATGCATGTTTCATGGGAATGACGGCATCCGTTTCAATGACCGACACCTGGTTTGTGCTCTTTCCCCACATGTAGTCGACAGAGGTTCCCGCATTGATGGGAACGGGGACTTTGGTACCGTCAGCGACGGCCTGGTTGTATGGGTAATACGCCCATATCGTCGCCTTGTCCGAAAGAAGATAGACGGGTTTTGCCTGGCTCCATCCGGCCGCTGTTTTTGTGGACTTGTTGTTCTGCGCGTCATAACGCGGATAGGCGTCCCCCCATCCGGTGGCCTTGTACATGAACAGCCCCATGGCGTCATTTACCGCCCATTCGGTTTTCGGCACGAAGCCGGCCCTCGTGTCCGTGCCGACTGTCGGCACAATATTCAGTACGGAGGCTGAAACTCCGTCTGTTTCCGGTTGTTCGTCCACTATTTCCTTGTTGCTGCATGAAGCCAGCATCCCGGCGGCAATTACCGCTGCCGAAATCATAATTCTTGTTTTCATTTTTCTTGTTGATTTGGTTTTGTTATAATTATAGTCTTATGGAAATTCCGTTTCGGGGGTGTCCTCCCAGTCCGGGATGATGACCGGCCCGCCAATCTCCAGTTCCCTGCCGATGTGCAGGTCCAGCTCCAGCGAGATCTCGTCACCGTCGAATCCCCGCAGATACGGGGTCAGGTCAACTGACTGCCGTTCATTGAATACGGAGTCCTCCTCCTTCATCAGAACCTCTACGGCAAGAATGTTCTCTGCCGCCGGACTGAATCCGAACACATAAAGGCCCGCCGTCCATACATTGTCGGCCTTCTTTGCGAAGGAGGCGGTCGCACTTGCGGTTCCGGTCCTTTCACGGGAGGCCAGATACCTGGCCGTAGAGATTCCCGAAAGGGTACAGTTCAAGCCGGACAACGGTACGGTGTTGCCGGACACGTTAATCTTTATGTTCAGTTTCTGGACAAAAGCCGCAGGCTGTATCCTTACCCGTTTGGGATTCCGGTATTCAAGCCTTTCACTGAAGGCCGAGGAACAGCAGAATTTCTGTACCTCTGAAATGTGCGCCTCCCCGTCAATGGTGTCAGTCCGGACGGACAGACGCGTCTCATGATAGTCATTCCTGTCCAGCAGTTCATAGTTCCCCGTATAGAACAGGAACCTGTATGCCCCCTGGGGCAGGCTCCAGCGGAGTGTATCCTGTGTGAACGTTGTCCCTTCGGAATACGGCACATCCGTTCCGAAAGGGATGACGTGTCTTTCCTGGGGGACAGGCGGCTTTTCCTTTATTCCGCTGAAATCGCACCAGGCTACAAGTTCTCCTTCCCGGATGCAGAAGTCCTCATTGAAATTGCAGCCGCCGAGCATTATTGCGGGGAATGACGCAAGTACCAGTACTTTTCTGTCAATATTCATCTTTGTATAAATTATAAGTTTCAATAAGCGTGTTTATTTCGGGGTCCAGCCGTCCGCGCCATATCTTGCCGGCATCCTGGTCGCATGACCTGACATATGACTTGACGGCATCCTCCTTGCGCCCCAGGCGGCTGTACAGGATGGCGAGCAGGTAGTTCCGGTCTGATGTGTCCCGCTGTTCCCGCATGATCTCAAGCGCACGGGCGTCATAGCCGAGCGACATGAGGCAGACAGCGGTATTATAGTCTGCCGGGTAGTGTTCGTCCAGCAGGGCAAGAGCCTGTTTGTACCTCCTGTCCTCTATCATCCGCACGGCAGCCATATAGGTGCTGTCGATGACCGGCATCACAACCGTGTCCTGAATCATGTCCCGCCGGTGGAGATGGAACAGGAATTCCACTCCGCGCAGGAGAGGATAATGCTTTTCCCGGATTCTCCTGTAATCCTCCGGATATTTTCTCAGGGCGTGCTCACGGATGTCCGGATTCCTTGTTTCCTCCATGATCCGGAGCAGTTCCGGCCGGTGTCTCAGGGTGTCGTCTTTTGCGACAAGTCCGCGCAGCCTTTCCCAGTCTTCCCCCCGCCATGCAGGGCGGAAGATGGTGTCAACGCCTTCCGCATCCTCCGTACGTCTTGCAAGGTACTTTTTCAGTTCCGTCGCACGTCCCCTGGACAGGAACAGATTCATCCCCGCATCACCCTCCGGAGATGAGGTCGCGGTCATCAGCACGCTGTCTATGAGGAACTCTCCTGTATAGTTTATGCTCCGTATCGCCTTGAACACCTTGTCGATTTCCGACCTGTTGTTTCCGGTTTCCTCCCGGAACTCGGTACTGCCTGTCTTATAGGCCACGTATGCGCGCAGGCTTACCTCGTCCTTGCGGGTGACAATCTTCTTTTTATAGCGGGGAGTCCGGTCAAGGAACTGCACCATGCTCGAGATGAAATAGGTGATCGTGTCCGACGGCGGAAGCGGGGTACGTGTCTCGTCCTTGGAAAGGATCAGTCCGTCAAGCGTCAGATCTATCCTTTTCGTGTTTTCCGTGGCCGGGAGCTCCTGCTTGTAGTAATAGACGAACTTGTTCCCTTCCCGGATGACCGTATCCAGACGGGCCGGCTCATACGGAAAACGCACATATTTGTCATACATGGCACCGGCCTGTTCCTTTCTCTTCTGGTTCTCCGCCATCTTGCCGTAATCGGTGAAACGCCTCGTGATGGCGGCGGAATCTTCAGGGGAGATGCTCCGGGTACGGATCTTATATCCGCCTTCGGCAAACATCCTCCATCTGGAAGGGATATATTTCCCTTCAAGCTCCCTGGTCATCCAGTAGGCGGGAAGATGCTCCAGGATTGAATTGTAGCCGGCGATGGCTCTCCGGTTCTGCTCGACACGCCAGTTGAACAGGGCAAACCGGGCATTGGCCTTGTCCGACCAGTCAATCCAGCGTTCTTTCTGCAGCACCTCGTGCTTCCAGGCCTGGAAGTATTCCTCTTCCAGTTCGGCCAGTGCCTTCCTGTAGCCTTTCCCGTCGAACAGTTTCTGCAGGTACAGGCTGTCGGGTATGATGGAGTTGATGAACGCCTGGTAGCGCATATAGCCTCTTTTCTGCATCTTGGCAAAGTCAGCCCCTGAAAGGAAGATCCTGTCCAGATATAACGTATCCGAAGGCTTGTAGGCCACCGGGGCCAGCTGGAGTTGCCACTTGTTGCTGACCAATTCTCCCGGAACCGTCACGACAAAATCCAGGTTTATCTTCCCGTTGCGTTCAGCCACCTGCTTGCTTCTGGCCATAACGGTAATTTCGGACAGTTCCACGGAAGTGATCTCCTCACCGGTCACGCTGTCTTTCTCGGCCCGCGTGACGATATGCCGCTCACCCTTGTCGTCCGTCCATGCTATCTGTTCCGGCACCTTGCAGGCCGTATCCGTTGTCGCCTCCCTCACCCCGGGCTGCGAGATGCGCACGCGTGCCAGACGGTGCTCCGATCCGCAGGAAAGGAGCAGGCCCGAGAGCAGTGCAAACGGTATGATACGTCTTGTAGTCCTCATCCTTCCCGCTTAAAAAAGATACACGACATTGAGAGCTGCACGGGTCGGAAGAAAATGCCAGCCGTACTCCTGTCCGACAAGGTCCCCGCAGCGTTTGCACAGATATTTGTCATAAGCCAGCCATACGGCACCCGCACCGGCTTCCCATTCAAGGTTCCAGCGCCTGCCTATCTGGTAGGCCTTCCCGATACTTAAACCTACTCCGTAGCCTTCCCCCTCGTAGCGGTACTTGTTGCCGAACAGGTTCCCCACGCTGTAGGTGCCGGCCGTACCGTACATGCCGATGAATCCGCCCATGTAGCTTTCCAGCAGCCAGTAGCGTACTCCGGGGGCCGCATAGAAATTGCGGAACTGCCGGTTGCGGCCGAACTTGAACGGGTTGTACTGCACGGGCAGGTGCAGTGACCATTTACGGTTCAGCGTCATGGAAGCCTCCAGATTCAGGTTGGTCGTTGCCAGACCGATCACATTGGTACGCAATGAGTAGGACTGTGCCGATACCGACAGGAAGAATGCCAGCAGTCCCGCACACAGAAACAGCTTTTTTCCCGTATTCATTCTCATGCCTCCTTTGCTTTGATGACGGTCACCTCCCAAGCCGTCAGGGTATTGAACCACCGGTTCTCCCACTGGCGGGCGGAACAGTCAAATTTCACATGCACAGTCTGGCCGGCTTCAACCGCATACCGGTCGATGTTGGCGTTCATCAGCTGCAGGCACAGGCTCTGCGGTCTGCTTTCCTCCGTCTCGAGGACAAATTCCCGGCTCTTCCACTCGTTGCCGGAAGTTTTGCCGACCCCATCCTTTATGGGAAGTACGGCGATAACTTTTCCTTGTATTTCCATTTTTAATCGGTTTTATTTAGCAGAATGTCACAATAGGCATCTGCATCTATTTTTTGAGATTGTATTTTATTGATTTTGAATCCGGCTTCTAAAAAATCAGAAAGTTCGATGCCTGATAAGAAAAAAGTCCTTATCTCAATATATTCTCCGGGCATTGTTAAACCTGACATCTCCTTTTGTTGCCAATATCTAACCCATGTATGAGCGTTCTTATTGAGAAGGTTGAATATAATTTGTTCTATACTCATTCTTAATTTAATATTAATCATCTTCAACGAAAGTGTTAGTCGTGTTTATCACACCAGCAGAATCAACGCTCTTACCATCCCGGATAAACACTTTTTCTCGCATTAACTCTTCATAGTCATATCGTGACATTCCGATTACACACACACGACCATCAACATACAATTTACATTTCATTAATTCAGTTTCTTCTATCGGACCGATAACATCTATTTGAATTGTTCTTTTATTCATAATTCATTCCTTTCTATATCGTTTATAGTCATATCCAGCTATTTCCGTTGAAAATCAAAAATGGCTTTCTGTAGCTCTTCACTATCTTTGGGTATATGTGTTTCATCAATATGACAATAGCAATATTTGCTGCCGTAACTGCACACGTTGAATGTATTGTTCAGAATCTCGCCATATTCCCACCGTGCATTCGGATTCGGTATCCTACCTTCCTGGAGCCACTGCCATTCTGTTTTCATGTTCTCTCGATAAGCCATGTTTTTTTTTCGCTTCTCGTCCCTTTTATCTGATGCTTTTTTGTGCTCTTTTCGTTTAGCTCTAAGCATGTCCTTTGCAGTTTCAGAGTCTTTGTGAACTTCGTTGTCTTTGTAGTATGTTGCTTTCTGCCCGTGAAAACAATTAGTCCAACGTTCTTCACCTACCGCATCAGCGTTAGGTACATAACCCTCTTTTGCCCATTGTAATGCCGTTAATGCTTTCATAGGTCTTATTGTATTAAATACAATTTATAGCTTCAACTTTCTTAATACATCTACCATCAGGGGGAGTTATTGTGAATCCTCCATATCCTTTGACTGATTCCTGCCGGTATGCCTCCGCAGAAGATGGAGGCAGCGCTTGACAAGACGCAGCCGCCGGGTCTCCACGCAGGGAAGCACCTCCAGGGTCACCACCACCGGCGCGTCCTGCCAGGTGATTCGCGGAAATATCTCTCCGAACTGTCCTTTGGGGATGTAAAGGGCTTCCTCGCCGGTCCACATCCCCGTGTCCCTTTCGGGAGGACAGGTGAAAAGATGTCCCGTACCGTTATAGTCCACGGCAAACCAGTATGTGTTCCTCATCCTTTCTCTCCGTCCTTGTCTTTCCCGGGAAAGGAAACTATGCCTTTTCCCAGCAGGTTCCTCACTTTTGCAATGGAGATGATGCATACAAGATTGTCCGGCTTTCCTTTCACATGGATGTACCATCTTCCGGAATCGTTTCCCGCATCGAAATGCAGGGGTTGGGTACGCGGATACCTGGCATCCAGTTCTTCTATCCGGCAATGAATCTCCTCTTTCAGATCATCCAGTGCGTTCCGGTCCTTGAGCAGGCAGTCCTTGAACTTCAGGATATGGCTCTGGAGCTCGCTGCCTTTCCTATTGACCGACGCATAAGTCTGTATATAATGTATAAAGTACATACTATTATGATTTTAACGGTTTATTCTATTTCCTCGCCCCATAAATCCAGATCACTGGGGGCGGTCCTGATCTGATACGCAAGCCACAGCATGCCCAGTGCATACAGGGTCGCAAATGATATCCACAATACTGTCATATACCACCTCCTTTTATCTGCCGGTTCAGACTGATGTTCCTGCCGTCACCCATGCCTGAGTAATACGCGGAGCGGTCGGTTCCGGTCTTTCTCGGATGTGCCTTTGAAGTGCCGGTTCCTATTTTTTCCAGGTACTTGTCAATAAGCGCGTCATGGCAGCATGTTAGGGCGGTTTCCCGTGCCTCACCTTCGGAAGTGGTGGACTCCTTCAGACGCATCAGCTTGCGGATACGTTCCATGATTTTATCCGGTATGTCATTGTTCAGTTTCATGCTTGATCGTTTAATCCTCATCAAAATCATCCTTCTGTAAATCGTAGCCGGTCAGTACGGCTTCTTTCAACAACGTTTTCAGGTCATCTGACGGGCCGGATGACAGCAGTCTTCCGGCAATCTCTTCCGCACGTTCCTCAAGGCTTTTCTTTTCCTCCGTGCAGAAAGTGACCGTACCGAACCGGGTGGTGTATTTCCTGCCTTCTATAGTTATGTCCTGGGAGAAGTTCACGCGGGCGGCATTGCACCTGACAGATTCCCTGGCCAGACGCTTTCCGAACCATCCGGCAAAGGTCATGAGGCCCGTATGGGAACCGGCGGCCCTGTCCATGCAACGCTCAAGGTTCTGGCTCATGCCCTCCTCGAACATGACCCTCGCAAACGTTCTCCCGGCATTGCAGCCGTTCCGGACTGCCGCATCCCGGTATATTTCCTCAAATGTTTTCATCGTTCTGTTTTTTTGCTCTTCATATTTCATGTCCCGCTGCCGGACACCCGGTCTTCTGCAGGAATTCGTTAAAATCATTGCACCTGGGGTACAGGCGTTCCGACTCGTTCACCAGTATCACGTCTTCAGGAAGGAAGCTCCGTATCTTTCCCAGTGCCCCGCGTCCCGGGGCGTCGTTGTCGAGAAAGGCGTGCACCTTCTCATACTTTGAAAGGAAATCCTTTGAACGGTCCACAATGGCCGTGGAGTTCAATACGCACACGTCCAGCTTTCCAAGTGCGGGCATCTCCGGATGCTCCCTTGCGTACTGCTTGAAACTGAGAAGGTCAAAAAAGCCCTCGAAAACGGCGCAGGACCTGTTGCCTTCACTGATGCAGGTAATATCCTTGGCGTAGGCGCACCCCTTGAACATGCTGTTCCGCAATTCGAAACCCCGGTGGTCGTTGGCGAATCCGAGCGCGTATTTCTCACGCGGATTCCTCTCGAAACAGTAGTGGACCTCCACACAGTATTTACGGACAATCTCCCCGTCAATGCCACGTGAGGCGGCGTAGTCAAGCAGATGCCTGTTCTGAACGGGAATGACCTTCAGGACGGTCATCGGGGCGGCTGCCGGAAGCCTTCCTGACACCGTTTCCGGTTTCCGTATCGAAGGCATGGAAAGCTGCGGGGAGGTCCTCATCTTTCCGAGTTCCTTCATGGCCTGCGGAAAGGAGCAGTTTTCCACACGCATGACCAGATCCACCGCCCTGCCATACGTACCGTCCCCAAAATCATACCAGCGGTTCTCCTCCCTGAAAACCTTGAAGCTCGGGGAAGTATCGGAACGGAAGGGGGAACGGTACATGTCATAGCCGCCGTACCGTCTGGACGGCTCGTAACCGTAATGGGAGAGGATGTCTCCCAACGGGATTGAATTGGCTTCCTGTGATGTCATGGTTATGTCGCTTTAATGGTATTTTCCGTTTGATTCCTGCCGGTCCTCACGGATGGGCAGGATGAGTTCTTTAAATTTATAAATTTATTCCCGCCATCCTCGCGGACAGCTTTTCAGGGTAATTCCATCATATTGTCAACACGGCGTTTCCGGCTTCTATGCGGAAACTGCCTGCCTCATACGGCTCAGGATAAACCTGGTGGGGCTCTTGATCCTCTTGTTTCCCCAGGTTTCCTTCAGGGCGGTGTCCAGCACCATGGGCGCCACGGAGGCGAGCTGCAGGATCTCCTGCTGGTCCCTCACCGCGACCCCCAGAAGCTCGAGCGTCTTGCGGCGGTTGCGCATGGTTTCCTCCTGCTTCCTCTGCCGGTCGGCCTCTCCGTACTCGGCGTTGTATTTGGCGATATAGTTTTCAACGAGAGGATACAGGTAGTTCCCCTTGGTCAGGTGGAAATCACTCTGCAGGATATCCTCGATCGCCTTTCCGACCGGGAATTCGGGATAACAGGCCGAAAGCCGGTATATCCAGCCGGTATAATACTCGTCCACTCCCAGATACTTGAGCTTTCCCGGAAGAGAATCCCTGTCCTCATCCTTCTCCCCTTCACCGGAGGCTTGTGCCGGAGGGGTTGGGGAGGATATTTTATTTTCTTTTATTTTATACGGTTTATTTTCGCGAGTTTTGTCCGCTTCTTCGCGAAGTTCCTTTTCAGCGGCGAACAATGTGCGTATGCGAGTCACAGCCTGCCGGATTTCCTTCCCATCCTCCGGAAGGGAAGCCGGAGATCCGCATTCATGTGCCGGGGTGTCCTGCTGTTCACAAGTGGCATGCGGTATGGTGGCGGACTCCGGTGACGGTTCCGTTTCCAGCAGAAGGATGCTTTCCGGAATGCCGGGCTTGCGGTGGATGGCCTTGCAGATGCCTACATACAGTTCCTGTATCTCCTCACTAGTCAGAATCTGTTTGTCCTGCCACAGTTCTTTGTTGAAAAGACCCAGTTCGGCGCAGTAGTCGATGATGTCCGAAACCTTTTTCTCATCCATACGGGAATAGTCCGAGATGTCGAACAGACCGTCGGCATCCATAACCATATAGCATCCCTCGACACGGTAGATCTCGTTTACAATGAAATGGAACACACCCCAGCCTTCCATTCCAAATTTATTTTTTAGTCTCTTTACTTTCGGATCATAGAAATGATCGGTTTCGAACCTGAAATAGGTGAAACCCTTTTTAGCTGTTTTTGGCATAAGCTTTATATTTAAAGTGGATAATACATCAGCTGGCCGAAAGCTCGAACTCCTTGGGAATGTCGGGATATCGGGAGAGCAGACCGCAGGATCTGACATGATCCATATAGTTCCGCTGTATGTCAGCAGAAGTCAGGATGCGGTGTTTTTCGTATAGCTCACCGTTGAAAAGTCCGACTTGTATGCAGCCGTTGACAATTCTTGTGACATCTTCCAAAGAGGCATTCCAGTAAGAGGCCACCGCCTGCGCCGTTTCCTCGCACCACAGCAGGAGGTAGCTCCCGTTGTGGAGTGTCTCGTTTACGAGATACCGGTAAATGCTGTAACCGGAAAAACCGTATTGGCGGGTGAGTCTTCTGACTTTCATGTCAGAAAATTGGGAAGTGCTGAGCTCATAGCAAGGATGTGTTCCGCATTCCTGGCGCCGTACAGCCCGTGACAGGCGGCGGCTTGTTCCGTTTGTAAAGCTTTGGGTATTCATATATGATAATGTATAATGTTTACTGTTAAGAATTATGTATATGACGGACCGGGCTCCCACTCCTTGGGAGAATGGGACCGGTGATTATCTGGCCGGAGGAATATGGTGCTTCTTCCGGACGAACTGGACATAATTGTGGACGGTCTTCTCGCAGACGTGCGGAAAGTCCGGATAATGTTCCCGCAAGTAGTCGCCAATGCGGCTGCTGGAAATGGAGGGAAAACTGGTAAGGAGGGATGCGACGGCCTGCTCGTAGGCATGGAGTTTGTAATGCCGTTCTTTGTGCTGGAGGACTTCCTCCAAGCTTAGGGATTGAAGATGTCGTACCGTATTACGGGACACACCAAGACGACGGGCTGTCCGCGCAATGTTGATTCCCCGTGAACGAAGATCAAGGATATTGCTCCATAATATGTATTTTTCTGTTAAATTTGCCGCATCCATAATCTATTAGACAGATTTCGTAACTGGGACATTCCAGATTACGAATCTTTGATGCAGCTAAATTACCGCCCTCACAATAATTTAATATGGCAGTTACAAGATATCTAAAGCAGAAGTTATGCAGATAATGATCATGTTTCATGGATAAGGACATGATACCTGGAGCATTATGATCCTTTGGAAAGCATCAGGAGCAGAAAACAGGAAGAGGGTATATAGCCGGAGCCGGCTGTTATACCCTCTTCCTGTAATGAGGTAGATTCCTTATTTCATCTTATACACCAAAGTTCCACCCTTCAAAATATCTTCATGCGAGATATAATTCTTTGTATAGGGTTCACCGTTCAGTGTGATGCTGTCAATGTACTTGTGTTCCTTTGACAATCCTTCGGCAATGATCGTGAAAGTCTTTCCGTCGGCCAGATTCAAAACGATTTCAGGCAGCTGCGGAGCGCCGAAGACATAATTGCCACTTACCGGATCTACCGGATAGAACCCCATAGCCGAGAACATATACCATGCTGACATCTGTCCGCAGTCGTCATTGCCACAGAGTCCGTCGGGTTCGGGACGATATTGCGTATCAAAGATTTCACGGATCAGTTCCTGGGTACGTTCGGGGCGGCCTGCCAACGTATATAAATAAGTAATGTGATGGCTGGGTTCGTTGCCGTGTGCATATTGACCGATCAAGCCGGTAACATCTGCCTGGGTGGTTTCCAGTTTCAAGGTGAACAAAGAATCCAATTTGTTTAAGAATGCCTGTTCTCCGCCGAATAACTCAATAAGCCCCGGCACATCATGTTGCACATGCCAGGTGTACTGCCATGCATTCCCTTCGGTATAGTCTCCACCGGTACTTTCCATGTGGGCAACCTGACTAGGGTTGAAGGGAGATTTCCAACTTCCGTCAGCATTACGGGGACGCATGAACTGCGTTTCTTTATCAAACAGGTTCTTATAAAAATCGGCACGTTTGGCAAAATAAGCGGCATCTTCCTCTTTACCCATACGTTGGGCCATATCGGCTGCGGCATAATCGTCATATACCGATTCCAGTGTGGAGGATACTGATTCTGTCTTAATCAAGTCTGTAGGGAAATAACCGTATTTCATATAAGTTTCCCAATCGGATTTCAGTTTATGAGATACGGTCTGGGTATTTTTGATAGCATTGAAGGCACGTTCGGCGTCAAAACCCCGGAACCCTTTGCGGTACGCTTCGGCGATAACTGAAACACCGTGGTTGCCAATCATGGTATATGTCTCTTTTCCCCAAAGTCCCCAGATAGGCAGGAAGCCCTGTACTTCAGCCTGTTCTACCAATGAATTGACGAATCCGTCTACTTTTTCAGGAACCATTAAGGTGTAAAACGGATGGGCGGCACGATAAGTGTCCCATAAAGAGAAAGTGGAATAAAAAGCTCCGTTACCGGCTTTAACGATGGAATCGGCTGCATTACGGTACCATCCGTCTACGTCCGAGATTTGGTTGGGCTGTATCAGGGCATGGTAGAAGCTGGTATAGAAGTTGGTCTTCTCGTCATCCGTACCGGTTACTTCAATGCGGCTCAGATAATTGTTCCATTCGTTGTGGGCTGCTTGCTTCACTCCTTCAAAATTCCAGTCGGCTATTTCCGCTTCCATATTCTTCTTGGCTCCATCCACGCCGGTGGTGGACATGGCTACTTTCATCAGCAGTTCCTCTCCCGGCTTCATGTCAAAAGTAGCGATGATGCGTTTCCCTTTTTCAGTTTCGGCCATGGGCAGATACAGGGTATCTATGACGGGACGATTGAACTTCATAACAAAAAAGTAATCCTGGTTCACCCATACGCTGTTGCGTACATGTCCGGTCAAGGTTTGTGCATCTTCCCAATTGGTTTCGCAACTTTGTACTTGCGAATGGTATTGGTTTTCGTTCCACGCAGGTCCGTGCTGAAGGTCAATCAATACAGATGCCGAGTCGGCGTTATGATAGGTATAACGGTGCAGGGCGGCATGGGGAGAGGCGGTCAGTTCGGCCTTCACGCCGGGGTCGGCCAGCTCTACGGTGTAGTATCCGGGAGTCGCTGCTTCCTTGTCTTTGGGGAAGTGGCTGCGATAAGCGTCCCAGGCACGGGCGCGTGTTCCGGTAACCGGCATCACCAGGATGTCTCCCAGGTCCATACACCCTGTTCCATTAAGGTGTGTCTGGGTAAATCCCCATATCAGGGAGTCGGTGTACACATATTCCGAACAATATCTCCAGCCGACAGCTCCGGTTACGGGGCTTGTCTGGATCATGCCGAAAGGACGGCAGGCACCGGGAAAGGTATGTCCGTTGTCTGCTGCTCCGATGAACGTGTTAACATACTGCGTGTAGTCAGTTTCGCCTGTCTTCTGCTGTGTTGTGGAACAGCCGAAGAGCGAGCCTGCCAATACAAATGCGCAAAGGATAGAATTGGTTTTCTTCATAGATTCGCAATTAATAAATATTTTGCGTAAAGATAAAGAGTTTTCTGGAAAAATGGGTCAAGAAATCAAAACAAGAAACGAATTAATAAGAAGTAAATGAATATCTTTGCATCTCTTAAATTAATAAACGACATGAAAAACCTTAGTTTGGGATCTCTCATGAGGATACTCTCTGCATTCATTTTCCTTTTATCGAACCTTCTTTAGATTAATCCGAAATGTTTCAACGCATTGGCTATTCCGTCTTCATCTACGGAGGTGGTCACATAGTCGGCCACAGCTTTGACATGAGGTTCGGCGTTTCCCATAGCTATCCCTGTGGCTACGTGTTTCAGCATGGGAATATCATTGCCGCCGTCACCGAAAGCCATGGTGTCTTTCAGGTCAATGTCAAAATATGCCAGCACTTTGTCTATTCCCGTACTTTTACTGTTGCCCCGTGCAATGATGTCGGCAAACAATGGATACCAGCGCATTGGCTCGCAATGGGTCAGCACTTTGCCGAATATATCTGTTTCTTTTTCCTCTTCGTCCGTAAAGTACCCCATTATTTGCAGGATGTCTTTTCCACGGGCTTCTTCTATGGAGGCGACAGGGGGAACAGGAATTTCAATCAGATCGGAAACAGCCTGTACTCTGTCATTCACTTCAGTGACGAACATTTCATTGCCGTATGCAAAAACGAAAGGTACCGGATATTTCTGTTGAAAAGTTATTAGCCGTTCAATGTCTTCTTGCGGGATGCAACCTTTATAAATGGGCTGGTGGCCGGCGGTAAAACAATAGCTTCCGTTTACGGTGATATACCCGTCAAACTCTAAGTCACCCAGGTTGTTTATTAAACATTGTGGGCGTCCGGTAGCAATAAATATTTTAATGCCTTTATCACGGAGTGCCTTTAATGCTTCTTGGGTCGAAGCAGGAATCTTATGTGTTTCAAAAGAAACCAGTGTACCGTCAATATCGAAAAAAATAGCTTTAACCATACGTTTGCCTATTGAATATTATCGTTATATATTTTCATTTTGCAAAGATGAGAATTAAAATACATGCACACAAATACGATAAAGGTTAATTTTTGGCTTATTTGACTTTACAGATTGATTTTAATATCTATATTTGTGTTTCTAAAATAACAAGAGAAATGGCAGTTCAGTTTACAAGAATAGCAGTAAAGATCGGTAGTAATGTGTTGGCGCGTAAAGACGGTACGCTGGATGTGACGCGTATGTCGGCATTGGTAGACCAGGTGGCGGAATTGCGCAAAGCCGGGGTGGAAGTCATTCTGATTTCATCCGGGGCGGTAGCTTCGGGACGCAGCGAGATCAAGCCTTCCAAGAAATTGGATAGCGTGGAGCAAAGGCAGCTTTTCTCGGCGGTGGGCCAGGCAAAACTGATCAACCGGTACTATGAGCTGTTTCGCGAACACGGTATTCCCGTCGGGCAGGTGCTGACTACGAAAGAAAGTTTCGGCACGCGCCGTCATTACCTGAACCAGCGCAACTGCATGATGGTGATGCTGGAGAACGGTGTCATACCTATCGTAAATGAGAATGATACCATTTCGGTCACCGAACTGATGTTTACAGACAATGACGAGCTTTCGGGAATGATCGCTTCCATGATGGATATGCAGGCATTAATCATACTGAGCAATATTGACGGCATATACAATGGCTCTCCTTCTACCCCCGGTACGCAGGTGATACGCGAGGTGGAGCAGGGAAAGGATCTTTCGGACTATATACAGACGGAGAAATCGGGATTCGGCCGGGGCGGTATGCTGACAAAGACTACCATTGCCCGTAAGGTGGCCGATGAGGGCATTACCGTCATTATAGCCAATGGCAAGAAAGACCATATCCTGGTCGATTTGCTGCAACATCCGGCAGAGACGGTTTGTACACGCTTTATTCCGGCAGAAGGCGGAGTATCCAGCGTGAAAAAGTGGATTGCCCATAGCGAAGGCTTTGCCAAAGGCGAGTTGCATTTGAACGAACAGGCCGTGAAAGTGTTGAAAGGACAGAAGGCGGTAAGCCTGCTTCCTGTGGGAGTGGTCCGCATAGAAGGGGAATTTGAAAAAGATGATATAGTGAAAATCATAGACCACCGGGGCAGGCAGATAGGAGTGGGACGCATCGGATTTGATTCGGCAGAAGCGCGTGCATTGCAGGGGAAACATGGACAGAAACCTATGGTACACTATGATTATTTGTATTTGGACTGATGCGGTGTGGTAATGATTTAGATAAAATGAAGTGACTATGGAACAGATAAAAGATATTTTTAAACAGGTGCGGCAGGCAAAAGGATCTCTTGCTTTCTGCAAGGAGGAGATCATCAATGACACCTTGTATGCATTGGCCGACAGGGTGGAGGCTGCTACGGACCGGATTCTGGAAGAGAACGCCAAGGATTTGGCGGCGATGGATCCGTCGAATCCCAAATATGACCGTCTCAAACTGACAGCGGAACGCATTCACGCCATAGCCCAAGGCATACGGCAGGTAGCCACGCTGCCTTCTCCATCGGGAAGGATACTGAGCCAGACCGTGCGTCCCAATGGCATGAAGCTGACCAAGGTAAGTGTGCCTTTCGGGGTGATAGGCATTATTTATGAAGCTCGTCCTAATGTGACTTTGGATGTGTTTGCACTTTGTTTCAAATCCGGCAACGCCTGTATATTAAAGGGGGGGAGCGATGCCGATTTCTCCAACCGTATCCTGGTGGAGATTATCCGGAATACCTTGCTGGATGTAGCCCACTTGTCTCCTTATCTGGTGGCATTGTTGCCGGCAGGACATGATTCGGCCGACGCGCTGCTCCATGCCCGCGGCTATGTGGATCTGATTATCCCCCGGGGCGGTAAGGGGCTGATAGACTATGTGCGGCAGAACGCCACGATTCCCGTTATCGAGACAGGAGCCGGTGTGTGTCACGTTTATTTTGACAAGGAGGGTGATGTGGCGAAAGGAGCCGCCATTATCCGCAACGCCAAGACACGCCGTGTCAGCGTGTGCAATGCCTTGGACTGTCTGATTATAGATGTGAACCGGCTGACCGACCTTTCCACTCTTTGTAGCGGCTTGCAGCAGGACAACGTGGAAATCTATGCCGATGACTTGTGTTACAATTATCTGAAGACTTCTTACCCTTCCCACTTGCTGAAACATGCTTCTACGGATACTTTCGGAACAGAGTTTCTGGACTACAAAATGGCAGTGACGGCGACTATGACCATACAGGCGGCTGTGGCCCACATTTCTATCTATGGTTCGGGACATAGTGAATGTATTGTGACGGAGAATGACCGGGCGGCCGATTATTTTATGAAAATGGTGGATGCGGCTTGTGTCTATGTGAATGTGCCTACTTCGTTCACCGATGGAGGTGAGTTCGGACTGGGAGCGGAAATAGGTATCAGCACGCAGAAGCTTCACGCCCGTGGTCCGATGGGACTGGAGGAACTGAACACATACAAGTGGATTATTCAGGGGGATGGACAAATAAGACAATAATACTATAAATGAAAAAATTATGAGATACTTTACAAACGTACACGATTTGGGCGACTTGAAGAGTGCCCTTGCCGAAGCTTTCGAAATCAAGAAAGACCGCTACAAATATGAAACCCTGGGAAAGCATAAGACTTGCCTGCTGATTTTCTTCAACAACAGTCTGCGTACCCGTTTGAGTACCCAGAAGGCAGCCCGTAACTTGGGCATGGATGTGATTGTGCTCGATGTGAATCAAGGTGCATGGAAGCTGGAGACCGAGCGCGGTGTCATTATGGATGGCGACAAGAGTGAACATTTACTGGAGGCTATTCCGGTGATGGCTTCTTATTGTGATATCATCGGTGTGCGTTCGTTCGCTCATTTTGAGAACCGCGAGGATGATTATACCGAAAAGATTCTGAATCAGTTCATCAAGTATTCCGGCAAGCCTGTATTCTCCATGGAAGCCGCTACCGGCCATCCGTTGCAGGCTTTCGCCGACCTGATTACCATCGAGGAGTATAAGAAGAAAGACCGTCCCAAGGTGGTCTTGACTTGGGCGCCGCATCCGCGTGCATTGCCTCAGGCCGTTCCCAACTCGTTTGCCGACTGGATGAACGAGGCCGATGTGGATTTTGTCATCACTCATCCCGAAGGCTATGAGCTGGACCCGAAGTTTGTCCGTGGCGCGAAGGTGGAATACAACCAGATGAAAGCCTTTGAAGGGGCTGACTTTATCTATGCCAAGAACTGGGCATGTCCCGGTGTCACCCGTCCTGCCGACTATGGAAAGGTCCTGAGCAAGGATATGAACTGGACGGTAGATGCGGCGCACATGGCAGTGACAAACGATGCTTTCTTTATGCATTGTCTGCCGGTGAGAAGAAACATGATTGTGACCGATGAGGTGATTGAAGCGCCTACTTCGTTGGTTATTCCTGAAGCGGCTAACCGGGAAATTTCTGCTACAGTTGTTTTAAAAAGAATGCTGGAAGGGTTGGAATAACCGACGGTCGGAATGACGTATTCTTCCTTTTCAATTTATCGTTTCACCTTAGTGATGAAACCGTATCACCTTAGTGATGAAAATTGATCACCTTAGTGATAAAACTTCATCACTAAGGTGAAACGGTAAACAGAAAAGGGCAGCGCAACGATTTCTATCGGACGAAAAACTGTGTGTATCCTTGGCTTGACTATATAAGATAGCGCGTGGCAAGATTGCCATTCAAGAGGAAAAGGTCTCGATTCGGAAATAGAAGACCGGGCGGGGGGAGTCTGGGACAAACTTACAGAGATGAAGAATTTATGAAGGATTGAAAAAAAATCCTTCATAATAAGTGGCA
>ERZ827490.418-NODE-418-length-69891-cov-40.469228_pt1 | contig 69891 bp, 55 predicted proteins | sample MGYA00519770_ERZ827490 | MGnify/ENA primary metagenome ERZ827490 (study PRJEB31778, sample SAMEA3449324) | human gut metagenome | biome: human gut; feature: human-associated habitat; material: faeces | place: United Kingdom | collected 2010/2012 ... | reverse complement strand
AGGACCAAGACAAGGACCAAGACAAGGACCAAGACAAGGACCAAGACAAGGACCAAGACAAGGACCAGAACAAGGACCAGAACAAGGACCAGAACAAGGACCAGAACAAGGACCAAGACAAGGACCAAGACAAGGACCAAGACAAGGATAACGCCGAAACCAAGGAAGGCAAGAGGGACGAAAATGAAATGAAAAACGCCCGGCTTCCCTCCTCTCCGGAAAAAGACAGGCTGCCAGAAACGTCCGGAATGGAAAAACCGCAGCCCCAGCCGGAAGATAACAAGCCCGTTCCGGCAGCCGCACAAAAGGAAAGCAGGGAGGAAAAGGAACGCAGGGAAGCAAGAGCCATCCTGATGGAACGCAGGGACATTGAACCCGGCTGCCCCGTTCCCCAGCGTTCTCCGGAAATTCCTCCGGATAAGGATTACTAACCCGTTCCGCCCGCATCCGCGAAGCCACCCCTTTAAACATATCCCACAAAACAAGATGAAAAAACTGCTCGCCATTCTTTCGCTTTTCTTCTGCATGACTGTCACGCTTATGGCTCAGCAGGTGGTTACCACCTGGCTGTCCGATGCCGTTGTGCCGGGAGAACAAACCCGTCTCTTCATCATCCTGACAGACGGAAGCATCGCCCGCCAGGACCCGCTTCCCCGGGTAAAGGGCGCCAGCCTGCGCTGGGTCAGCCAGGGCAACTACATCCGCTGGCCGGGGTCTCCCAACCAATCCGCCTTCCTGATGGCCATTGAAGTAACGCCGGACGAAGTGGGCACCGTGGAAATCCCTTCCCTGACCCTGCAGGCCAACAATGGCCGCACTTATACCACGCTTCCCCAGACGCTGACTGTCTACCCTTACAGCGCCATCAAATGGAATACGCTGAACCTGAACGGCACAGCAGTCCCGTACGGCATGCTGTGGCATGTGGACAACCAGAAACCCTATGTCCACCAGCCGGACCGCTGCGAACTGAAAATTTACGCCCCGGAATACATTCTGGAATACACGGCGCCCGCCATCACCACCTCCAACCTGGCTACCTGGCGCTTTGAACCCACGCTGGTGGAACTGCTCCGCGGCCAGCCTCGCGGTTCTGTACTTTACAAAGGCGTCAACTGGAATGTCATGACCTTCCAGAGCACCCTGTTCCCGCTGCGCGCCGGGGAGGTAACGGCGTCCGGCACTGTCACGGCACGCGCCGCCCTGCCGGAGGCGGACCCTCTCATCGCCAACTTCATCCGTTCGGAAGTACTGGTGGAAATGGCCATTCCGGAAGTGAAAATCACAGCCCGGGAACTCCCCCCGGGAGCTCCCTCTTCCTTCACCAATGCCGTAGGGAATTTCCGCATCTCCTCCACCACGGATGCGCGGGATCTCAGTGCCAATGAACCCATTACTGTTAAAATCAGGGTAACAGGAACAGGCAATATCCACAGTATCGCCTGCCCGGCCCTCACAGACGCCTCCAACTGGAAACTCTATCCTCCCAACAAGCTGGACCCGGGCCAGAATACGCGCTCCATCCAGGGAACCGTGGAATTTCAGCAAATGATGCGTCCGGTTGCCCAAACGGATGCCATCCCTCCCTTTGAACTCACTTTTTTTGACCCCAGCACGCAACAGTACAAAACCGTAACCACAGCCCCCATTCCCCTGGAATGGAAGGCCTCAGCCATTACTGGAACGGCGGCCGGAGGTGCCGCTCCCGCCACGCCTCCCCCGGCAGGCACCATTCCGGTAGCTGAAATGACGGATATTTACGGGCTCATGCCCGCCACCGTCATGAACGCCCTTACCGCCCCGGCTCACTGGGGGTGGTATTTCCTGGCCTACATCCCCGCCGTCATCCTGCTGGGAATGGCTCTGATCCGCTACATCCGGAAAATCCGGAAGGAAAGCTTCACGGCCAGGGAACGCATGAGAGCCTTCCGCAGGCTCGCTTCCACTCCGCGCCAGGCAAGCTCCACGGAATTCCTGCGTGCCGCCGGCAACTTTATTGAATCCTATATTCCACCTTCCAAGCAGAATGAAAAAATGAAAGATATCCTTAAACTCCGGGACGACAGGGCATTCAAGCCTTCGGAATCTTCGGAAGAACTGCCGCATGCGGAACGCCAGCACATGCTCCAGGCTATTAAAAAAGCCATCGCCAAGCTTCCCGTTCTCATGATGGCCGCCGTACTGGCCCTGTCCCTGGCAGGAACAACCGGAAACGCGTCGGAAACGGATAACCTGGGTGTAAAAGCCTATGAACAGGGAGAGTACGCCAAAGCCATTGACTATTTCAGCAAGGAAAGCGGCAATATGAACCTTTCCAAGGCAGAACGCGCCTACGCCTGTTTCGGCATCGGCAATTCCTATTACCGCATGAACAAACCCGGCCTGGCCGCTCTCAATTACCGCCGTGCTCTGGAACTCTCCCCGTACTTCACGGAAGCTGAATACAACCTGCAATTCATCGAACGCAAGGAGGGCGCCATCCTGCCCGCCAACACCACGGAAAACCAGTGGCTCACTTACATCCGCCATGATACGCTCGGCCCCATCTCCATCCTGTCCGGAGCCGTCATGCTCACCTTCCTGGCCCTGCTGACCGTTACCCGCAGACACGGGGCCCTGCTGACCATCCTGGCCACCCTTAGCGGACTGGTCACAGTAGCGGCTGTCATGAACTACATCATGTACCCGGAAACCCCGGAATCCATTCCGGCGGATCGGTTACTGGTCGTTACCCAAAAAACGCCCGGCAGACATGCGGCGGACATGAACAGCCCTGCGCTCATCACCCTTCCGGAATCCACCCCGCTCATCCTGCGCGCGGAACGCGGCTCCTGGTACTACGCCAGCACCTTCCAGAACACGCCCGTCTGGATACCCAGGACGGACGCTCAGCCGCTGTAGCGCTTTATTATCCCGCCTCCTCTGGAGCCGCCTCTCCGGAATGCCGTATTCCCGGAAGGGCGGCTTTCTTTCAGCCGCATTCAATCTTCTTCCCTACTGAAGAAGCCGGAACCGGAAAACGGCACATCCTCTGTTCAAAGGGAAAAACCGGGAAGTCCCCTTCCGGAAACGCGTCAGAAGATTCCCCGGCCGCATGAACAAAAAGCCAATACCCTACCCACAAGGCGTGCGTGTATTGAAATTACCCGCTGGCGCCCTTTCATCCCGGACAGATGAAAGGCTTGAAACAATTCTGATGCGGCAGGAAAATCCGCGCGTCCCGCTTCTCCCCAACTGCCGGACGGCATCACGGTTTACCAGGAATCCAGATGCACCTTTCTGACCGGGGGCGGAAAAGCCCCATCCAGCAAATCCACATCTTCCGCAGTCAGCCTGATGGACAAACTCCGGTAATTTTCCTGCACATGCGTGACGGAACCGGCTTTGGGGATCGCAATCATTCCAGGGCAGCGCAAAATCCAGGCCAGGGCAATCTGCACCGGGGTGGCCTCATGCTTCTGCGCAATCTCCATCAGCACCGGATTACGGGAAAGCCGCCCTTCATCCGCAGGCGAATAGGCCATCACGGGAAGGTGGCGTTCCCGGCACCATGGCAGCAAATCGTACTCCACACCTCGATGGGCCAGATTATAAAGAATCTGGTTGGCGGCGCAGGAAACTCCTCCCGGGACGGCGTAAAACCGCTCCATTTCCGGAACGTCCATATTGCTGACGCCCCATGCTTTTATTTTTCCCTCCTGCTGCAGCTCAATCATTGAAGCAACCGTATCTTCAATGGGATGGGGACCTCCCCAGTGAAGCAGAAACAAATCCACGTAATCCGTCTTCAGCCTGTTCAGGCTCCGTTCGCAGGCCGCTTTGGTTCCTGTCCTGCTGGCGTTGCCGGGCAACACCTTGGTAACCAGGAAAACACGGTCGCGCAAACCGCGGATTGCCGCTCCCACCATTTCCTCGTTGCCATACATCTCCGCCGTATCCACTACGCTCATGCCCAGCTCAATGCCGGCGCGCAAAGCATCTATTTCATCGGCTTCCCTCAACGCTGACTTTCCCATTTTCCAGGTTCCCTGCCCCAGGGCGCAAACCTTCCGATGGTCCGGAAAAATTACTGAATGTTCCATCATTAATATCTTCTTTCTACCTGATCGCATCATTCCATGCCGTACAAACCTTTGACAGCAGAGGAGAAAAAAAAGCTCAAAAATCAGGACGTTTTTCCTGAACCGCCTCACCCGTCATTTTCCCTCTTTTGCTGGCGGGACGTCAATAACTCTCATTGAAATTTCATTCCATATGCTTCCAGTGAACATATAAGAAATATCCATTCCCAGCCGTGCATAGCAGCATCAAAAAAATGCACAGACCTCCAGTCATACCGACTCCGGAACAACGGGCTCTCTTCTGGAAAAATCACGCCCGGTATCGGTTTTTCAGCCCCCTTTTTTCACTGCTGTTTTGAAAATAAAAAGCCGTTCCGCTGTCAACGGAACGGCTCTGAAGGAATTTCGGCATCAAAGCCGCTGAAAAAACATCAACGTATGCGGGCAATAAGCCAATGCAGCAGGTCTTCAATTGCAACACGTTCCTGTTTCATGGAGTCGCGGCGGCGAATGGTCACCGTCCCCTTGAGCGAAGCATCATTTTCCCCGAGAGTTTCAAAGTCCACGGTTATGCAGAAAGGAGTACCCACTTCATCCTGACGACGGTAACGGCGGCCGACGGCTCCCGTTTCATCATAAAAGACGGACATCCACGGCTGAAGCGTCTTTTCAATTTCCCGGGCAATACGCACCTGTTCCCCGTTTTTCTTAAGCAGAGGGAAGATGGCCGCCTTGATCGGAGCCATGCGGGGCACGAAGCGCAGCACCGTGCGGACGTCTTTTTTACCTTTGTCGTCCACCAGTTCCTCTTCATCGTAAGCTTCGCAGATAATGGCCAGAATGGTGCGGTCACAACCGGCAGAAGGCTCCACCACATGGGGAATGAATTTCTCCCGCGTCTCTTCGTCAAAGTATTCCAGAGGACGGCCGGAACCTTTCTGATGGCAGCTCAGGTCATAATCCGTCCGGTAGGCGATGCCCTCCAGTTCCTGGATGCCGAAGGGGAATTCATACTCCAGGTCATAGGTTTTCTTGGAGTAGAAAGCGCGTTCGCCGTCCGGCACGTCCAAAATGTGAATGTGTTCGCGCGGAACCCCCACTTCGTCATAGAAGCAAAGACGGTGTTCCAGCCATTCATCCACCAGGCGCAGCCCGTCTTCCGGCCGGCAGAAATATTCGATTTCCATTTGTTCGAATTCACGGGAACGGAAAGTGAAGTTCCGCGGGTTAATCTCATTGCGGAAAGATTTTCCGATCTGGGCGATTCCGAAAGGCAGTTTGACGCGGGAACTGTCCAGAATGTTTTTATACTGGCAGAAAATGGACTGGGCCGTTTCCGGGCGCAGCCAGCCCGTAGCGTTGGGATCGTTTTCATCAGAGGTTGCTCCAATGGTCGTCTTGAACATGAGGTTGAACTCACGGGCTTCCGTCAGCAGAGAACCGTTAGCAGGATTGTACATGGTGGAATCCGTTACGGTTTCCATGCACTCGCCTTTCAGCTCCATATCCTTGTAAGAGGCATCCTTGCCGGCCAGCTGGGCATAATATTGAGCCGCGGTCTTACGGGCCTTGTCCGCCTGTTTTTCAGATTCCACCAGAACGGAGTACTTCTTTTCAATATTCCAGGAACCGTCTTTTTTGGCGGCCCCGGTATAGAAAAACCCCATGCCGCTCTGGGCCGGGACCTGGTCCGCACGCAGACGCTCCTTGGTCAACAGGCAATCGCACATCGGGTCGGAGAATCCGCCCACATGGCCGGAAGCCACCAGTACGGAGTTATGCGTCAGGATGGAACCGTCCATGCCGACCACATCCTCGCGTTCCTGCACATTTTTACGCCACCAGTATTCTTTCAGATTGCGCTTGAGCTCCACCCCCATGGGACCATAATCCCAGCAACCGTTCAGACCGCCGTAAATTTCAGCTGACTGGAAGATGAATCCCCTCCTTTTACAGAGGCTCACGATTTTTTCCATTCGGGCGGGGTCTGTGTTGGTTCTGTCTGCCATGATAAGTTATATAATTGGGTTGGCTATGCGGGTTGTATTGATGCCCGCAATCAGCATTCAGTAAAAGCAAAAAGCGTGTCTTCTCAAGAATTCCAAGGAAGGGGGACACCCTTGAGCAGCTGGGAGCCATACCCCGCTTCCACCAGCGTGCGGAATGCCGCCATCGCCTCCGGAGGCACAGGCTGTTCCGTGGAAAATCCCTGTTTAGGATATTCCAGTATCCTTTGAAAGTCCCCCACCATGGCGGAAACAACCAGATCCTGCGGGAGCTCCCTGGTCAGATATTCCCTGAACGAGAAAGGAGGGGAGCTGACCGCCACCCGTACTTCCGGCCACTGGGCCTGGAGCGTAGCCAGCGTGCGCCGTTCCATATAGGGCTTTTGAAGGGCGATGATGCTGGATGGTTCCGGGATGCCGGCTTTTTCCAGGACAGCGCGGGAAAAGCGGACATTTTCTCCCGTATTGGTGGATTTGTTTTCAATGAGAATGCAGTCTCCCGGCACTCCCTTCTTCATAGCCTCCTCTGCGAAAAGTTCCGCTTCCGGTACGGTCCATTCCCCTGTAAAACGCCCCATTCCGCCGGAAAACAGCAACAGGGGAGCCAGCTTTCGGGCATAAAGCTCCGCCGCATATTCCGCCACCCTTATGTCATTGCTGCCAAGAATGAATATGAGTTCCGCCGGACGCAGTTCCTGCTTCACGTGATGGTAATCCCATAAAATTGCTATGGCTTCCTCTGGAGTCATCGGCTTTTATGTACTTAAGAAAATCCTCTCTGTAAACGCCGGATTCACCATAATCCGTATTTACCCCATGCCAGAGCAGCCCAGCCCAGCAGCGCATTCGCCGCCGCATGCATCACGATCACGGCGCACAGATTTTTCCGCCAGACGGCAAGCAGATACGCCAGGGAACCGTAAACGAACGCGCCGCAGTAGTCCACCGGCTGGTGCACCGCCATGAAACAGAGGGTAGTCACCCAGTATGCCTTCCAGCTATGAGCGCCGAATGGCACCTTCCAGGGATGGTCCGGATTCACCATCAAACGCATCAGATAGCCGCGCCAGAAAAGTTCCTCCACCAGAGCCACCACAACCACGGCACGGAAGAAACGCAACACCAGGGCCGCCAGCCAGCTCCAGGAATCCGTAAGGAAGACGATGCCCGGATCAAACCCCTCCGGACGCGCGTCAATTCCCAGCAGATACCGGTACCAGGGCCAGGAGGGATGGCCAAACCAGGCGTCCGCGCCTCCGGGCAGGCGGTCCGCTATCATGGTCGGGGCCAGCCAGCACAGGATACCCAGCACGCCGAACAGAATTCCCCAGGCGGCGGGCTTCCACCGCCAATCCCAATCAATGGCCTTTCTCCACCGGAAAACCAGGGCAAAGCAAACGATTGACTGAACGGGATACAGCCATTGTTCCGGCGCCCTTCTCCACCAGGGCGCGGCCGGGTGGTCCCATTCCAGAAACGGGGCGCCAAACTGCCATACCAGGGTAAAGCCCATGAATACTGCAAACGGCGCCACATACGCCTTTGTTTTCAGCGCCTCCGTCACGGAGTTCATGAATACTGCCGGGTCAGGAAAGAGTTTTCACAAAATGCTCCATGCGGTTGCAGGCCTCCTTGATCTGGTCAAAGGCGGTCGCATAACAACAGCGCAGGAAGCCTTCTCCGCTCGCGCCGAAGGCGGTCCCCGGCACGGCGGCCACCTGCTTCTCCATCAGCAGCCGAGTGGCAAACTCCTTGCTGGTCAAGCCAAATTTGGAAATGTCCGGGAAGACATAGAACGCACCGCCGGGCAGGTGGCAGTCCATGCCGATTTCATTAAGGCGCTTCACCAGGTAATCCCGGCGCTGGCGGTAGCTTTCCCGCATTTTCAACATGGCGGATGTCCCGTTTTCCAACGCTTCAATGGCCGCCTCCTGGGAAGTAATGGGGGCGCAGAGCATGGAATACTGATGAATTTTCATCATGGCGGAAATGAGCGGCTCCGGACCGCAGGCATAACCCAGGCGGAACCCCGTCATGGCGAATGCCTTGGAGAAGCCGTGCAGCAGAAGCGTGCGTTCCTTCATCCCCGGCAGAGAAGCTATGGAAACATGCGGCTTGCCGTCATAACGCAGTTCACTGTAAATTTCATCCGTCAGCACCATGAGGTCGTGCTTGATGCAGATGCGGGCAATTTCCTGAAGGGTTTCCACCGGGGCCACCGCTCCCGTAGGATTCGTCGGGAAGTTGAGCATCAGCACTTTGGTCCGCGGGGTAATGGCCGCTTCCAGCACCTCCGGGTTAAGGGCGAAAAGATCCCTCTTGCTCGTAGGAACGGCGGTAGCTACGCCGTAGGCCATGTTGACGCTGGGAGCATAGGAAACATAACAGGGTTCGTGGTAAAGAACCTCGTCCCCCGGATTCAGAATGGCACGGAGAGCGAGATCTATAGCCTCGCTTACGCCTACGGTCACCAGCACTTCACGCAGGGGATCGTAGTTGACATGGAAAAATCCGTCCACGTATTTGACGATGGAACGGCGCAGGGATTCCAACCCGTAATTGGATGTATAGGAGGTATGACCCTTTTCCAGGGAGTAAATGGCCGCTTCCCGTATATTCCACGGCGTCACGAAGTCCGGCTCCCCTACGCCCAGGGAGATGATATCCGTGCGTCCCGTGACCAGGTCAAAAAATTCCCGGATGCCGGAACGGGGTATGGAGCTTACCTGCTCCGCTATTTTGTTCTGCCAATTCATGATCATTCCTTTCTTAACGGCAGAGAATTACGGAGCGACAGCCAGGCGTTCTGTCTGCACGGGAGCTTCAAACACACAACCGTTTTTCTTGTAGGTTTTCAGATGGAAGTGTGTGGAAGTGGACAACACCCCTTCCAGCGTAGAAAGTTTTTCCGCCACAAACCGGGCAATCTCCCGCATGCTTTTTCCTTCCACAAGCACCAGCAGGTCAAACCCGCCGCTTGCCAGATAGCAGGAGGAGACTTCGTCGAACCGTGAGATGCGCATGGCCAGACGGTCAAAACCGCCGTCGCGTTCAGGCGTCATTTTCACTTCAATGAAGGCCGCCACCTTGCTGTCGTGCTCATATTCCTCATTCACCACGGCCTGGTATCCGAGGATGACGCCTTCCTTCTCCCACTGTTCCCGCTGGGCCCGCACGGCTTCTTCAGTCATGTCAAGACGTTCGGCCAATTCGCCATCGCTCAAGCGGGCTTGAGTCGCCAGTAACTGTAGAAGTGATGCAGAGGACATAAAATTTCAGGCATAAAAGACGCTTTTACGACGAACCTGTCAAGAATCATGTTACGCAAGACTGACATCTTTTCTTTCCAAGATGATAAAATATGTTCGTTTTCTTCAAAAATCGACCTTCTTCACATAAACATAACAATTTGTCATTCAACAATAAATACTTCACCACAAACAACCTCCGGAATTATTTTCAGAGAATAGTTGCTCTAATCCGCTTTTTGTGCCATAGTAAAGTGCATAGACCTGTGGCGTCCCCTGGCTGGGAACGCTTGTTTCCAATTTTTATATGACAGTTTGATATTATGAGCATGGCACTTAACCCGGACAGGGCTACTCTGAACTTCCTCAATGCCTTTCCGGAAGAAATCCGGCTGCGCGGAGAGAAACTCCAGAAAGATGGCGCAGTCACGCAAATTTTCGGCAATCATTTATATATTCAGGGCCGCGTGGAAGACGCATACGGCGTGCACCGCGTAAATCTGCGCCTTCAGGGCAACAGGTGGTTCGGAGCATGCTCCACGGAAGACGAGGACCTCGCCGGAGCGGCCATGTATGCCGCCATGCTGGAACGCATGTACCGCGGCCAGGATCTTCCGGAGTCCCCGAACGAACTGAATGATGTTCCCCTTCTGGATATTCTGGAAGAGAAACTGGGCCGCGAACTGGACGACAAGGAAGCGGACTACGTCAGCAAACTGGAGAAGCGCTACCGCCGTTTCGCCATTGAACAGGAGATTCACGACCATGATATGGTGCGCCTGAATCCCCGATGGGAAATCGTCAGCTATGACCCGCTGGAATTGTGGCCCGTGCCTCCCACGAACATCCTCGAATTCTGGAATTACATTGCTTACGCCTTCAATAAGAAACGCCTGCCCTATCCGGAATTCATGGAATCCATTACGGATCTGGAAAAGGTACAGCGCAAGATTCATGAATGGGAGCGCTCCCGTGAAGTCGGCACCTGGTACGACCGCATCCAATCCGTGAATGAACGCCCCCCGCAGCCGCCCCGCGGAGAACTGTTCATGAGGCTTGTTTCCACTATTAACGAGGGGCATTTCGAATACCGTCATTCCCTGAAGCAGGACTGGATTCCCGTCCGGGAAAAACAGGATCTGGAACATCTGGAAAATCTGCATGAACGGGCCGCCGTACGCATGGACGCCCAGACGGAAATCCTGCTCGTCTCCCTGTCCGACTACGCCCGTGCGGAAGACGCCCTGACGCTGGACCTGGACCAGGAAGCCGCATGCGCCCTGATGAACAAACTTTTCCACCAGCCCGCCCTGAAAGGCTACCTGGTGAACCTTGATGAAAACTATTTCAAAGTGGTGGACGAACCGCTCAAATGGATTTGCCAGGACGATCCCATTGAACCGGACTGCTACGCTCTTCAGCTCGCTACGTCCACCGGCATCAACGTCTCCCACTCCGTCCGGCAGCTTCCGGGCCAGCAGGAACTGTACCAGTCTGACGAAACCGTTTTCCCCGGCCCTCCCCGCTGGCTGGAAAGCACGGAAGTGGAACCCCGCTACTCCATTCCCAAGCAGGTCATCGACAGCCTTGAAGGGGTGGAATTCCTCCGCAAAATAGGCGCTTCCCTGCCCCCCAGCATGGAAGACCGCGTGGTGGACATTGACCTGCGCGGCACCTTTGACATGAAAATCGTCCGCGGCCTCACCTCCGCGGAAACGGAACACGTGCTCTGCGAAGTAAGCGCCAGGGACGCTTCCGGCTACCGCACGGAAAAACTCGGCAAGGACGGCTGGGACGTATCCCATCAGGAACCCATGAAGAACAAAGTTCTGCTGCGTTTCATCCGGGAGCACCTTTATCCCATTCCCGGCCTGCTGGAAGAAATGGGCTTTTCCTACGACCCCCAGGTGGGCGCGTTCAAGGCCCGCGTCACCCGCCAGTTCCCCGAAAAATTCGCGGAATGGGCCAAGCAGCTTCCAGAAGAGCTGACCGTCAATATGGACGATAAGCTCAAGACGCTGCTGGCGGATCCGGTGGCCGCCGCCGTGCGGTTTGAAGTAGTCAACCAGGAAATTGACTGGTTTGACCTGCGCATCGTCATTGATGTGGAAGGCGTCCAGCTCTCCAAGGAACAAATCCGCGCCCTGGTCGCCGCCAGAGGCGGTTACGTCCGCATGGACGACGGAGGATGGATGCGCCTGGAAATTAAGCTGGACAACGACCAGCGCGACGCCGTTACCCGCCTGGGCCTGGATCCCTTCGATCTTTCCGGAGAAACCCACCGCATGCATGCCATGCAGCTGGCGGACCCGAAAGCCGCGGAAGTATTCGACCCGAAGGCATGGAAACGCATCAAAGACCGTACCGCGGAAATCCAGATCGACGTCAAGCCGGACGTTCCCTCCCAGCTCCAGGCCACCCTGCGCCCGTATCAGGTGGAAGGGTTCCACTTCCTGGCTTACCTTGCCACGAACGGGTTCGGCGGCATTCTGGCGGACGACATGGGCCTGGGTAAAACAATCCAGTCCATCACTTACGTCCTCTGGCTGCGTGAAGAATTCGCCCGCAAAAACAAATCCAAGAAAAAAGCCGTCATTCCTCCGGTTCTTATCGTTTGCCCCAAATCCGTGCTGGACGTCTGGGCGGGAGAAACGGAAAAATTTGCGCCAGGCGTGCGCGTCCTCGTCATCCGCAGCAAGGACCAGGCCAATCTGGAAGACATCAAGAAGAACTACGACATGGTCGTGGTCAACTACGCCCAGCTCCGCGTCTGCGGGGAAACCCTGAACCAAATCAAATGGCTTACGGTCATTCTGGACGAAGGCCAGCAAATCAAAAACCCGGATTCCAAGGCAGCCAAGGCGGCGCGGGAAATCGTTTCCTACAACCGTCTCGTTCTTTCCGGCACCCCCATTGAAAACCGCCTGCTGGACATGTGGTCCCTCATGGCCTTCTCCATGCCCGGCGTCCTCGGTTCCCGCTCCTACTTCAAGAAGCGCTTTGACAAGCGCAAGGACCCGCAAAGCCAGAACCGCCTGGCCGCGCGCCTGAAACCCTTCCTGCTGCGCCGCACCAAATCCCAGGTGGCAAAAGACCTGCCTCCCAGGACGGAAGAAGAAGTATACGCCAAAATGGAAGGCATCCAGAGCCAGTTGTACAAGGCGGAACTCCGCCGCATTCAGCAGGCCCTGCTCGGCCTGGATTCGGATGAATCCGTCAAAAAGAACAGCTTCGCCATTTTGCAGGGCCTGATGCGCCTGCGCCAGATCTGCTGCCACCCCGGTCTGGTGGATCCCAAATACGCCAAGGAAGACAGCGCCAAAATGACGGCCCTCTTCTATCTGCTGGACCAGCTCCGGGAAGAAGGACACAAGGTGCTCGTCTTCTCCCAGTTTGTCTCCATGCTGGAAATCATCAAGAACAGGCTGGAAGCGGAAAACAGGCCGCTTAACTACCTCACCGGCCAGACCAAGGACCGCCGCGGAGAAATTGAAAAATTCCAGACGACCAAGGATCCCTCCGTCTTCCTGCTTTCCCTGAAAGCCGGCGGCGCCGGCCTCAACCTTACCTCCGCCTCGTATGTCGTCCTGTATGACCCGTGGTGGAACCCGGCCGTAGAAAGCCAGGCCATCGACCGTACGCACCGCATCGGCCAGAAAAACAAGGTGATTGCCTACCGCCTCCTGACGAAGGATTCCGTGGAAGAAAAAATCCGCATTCTCCAGCATCAGAAGAACCAGCTCGTCGCCAACGTGCTGGGAGATGAAGGCTTTACCTCCAGCCTGGGCATTGACGACCTGAACTTCATCCTCAACCACGGGGATGATGAAGAAGGTTAGCCCGGAAAAGCAATGATTGAAGGGAAAAATGATTAAGGAATAATTCTATGGACTTATAGCTTTTATCCTCAGGTTCTTCCCCTATCCCTTATCCGGAAAAAAGCCCTGCATAAATATTTGCAGGGCTTTTTTATTTCACCATTTAAGGCTGACGGGATCCGTATGATAGAGGATTCCCGCCTCGTCCCGGACAAGAAGGGTCAGCTGGATGCGCGCCGGCAGCCGCAGCATCTGAAGGCCGTTGAACGCAAAAATCTGCCCCTGGCACAACAGGGGTCGTGAACCGAACAGTTCGTCCCCTTCAATTATCTGCGTTCCGTCTCCATGTGAACGGACGGTCCACTTTTTGCCGATGATACGCACGGCGCCGTCCCCCGTATTGAAGATGCTTACGTTGTAAGGCACGGGAACGCGGCCATCATCCCGGACCATCCGTTTCAGTTTTTCATCCCGCAGGTACAGGCCGCGCGGAGTAAGACGCACTTCCAGACTGGTTAAAAGGGGAAGAACCATATGCGGCATGCCTCCGGAGAGGAATTATGATTCCACAGGGGCCAGAGCCGCCTTGATCAACTCCAGCGTCGTTTTGCGGATGGCTTCCACGCCCGCCTTGGCGGGCCTGGCGTCCGGAGCCAGCGTCATCTGCTCCTGCAAGACCGTCAGAAGGTTCATGATTTTGGCAATGTCGCGGCGTTCTTTCATTTCCGGCTCCACCCCGTCCAGAATATAGTGAAAATATTCCGGGACATCCGGCTGGAAGATGACCTTCGCCTTGTCCTCCGCAAATTTGTTATCCAGAGCCGCGGTAGCAGCATCCAGGGCGCGTATCCACCCCCCCAGGCCGATCAGGTTCGCCATATCGGAATCCCGCAGGGAGGCAAGCTCCTGCTCCACATCGGATTGAATAAGGGCCAAATTGTTTTTGAAACTGCTCAAATCCCCGTCTTCCGCATTTTTCAGCAGGCTGGCGGCGTGACGGTTCACCCTTTCTCCGGCTCCAATGGCCTTTGCATAGCTGGAAAGATCCAGGGCAATGGGTTTCACCTCGTTCATCTTGCCGCACTGCACGATTACGAAGCCGTCCGCCATCATGCCGCCCAGCTGAAGAGCCAGGGAACAGCGGTCCATGGGAGGCCGCTCCGGACGTGCGCGCAGGGCCACCTTTTCCGGTATTTCAGGGAGCCCCTCCAAATCTTCAAAAATCTTGCGGATGGACGGCGCGGTAAATTCGTTGATGCCCAGCTCCTCATTCATGTGGGAGTCGTCCAGCAGGCGTTCCGGAACGGTTGGCTGGTCCAGCTTGCCGGACGGCGGCGTTTGCGCATCCAGTACTGCCGCCTCCTTCTCCGGGGCCTCTTCTTTTGGAGCGGAAAACGCCATTCCCCCCGTGACGGATACAGCTGCGGCCAGCAGATACAATCTCTTCATAACAACACTCGAAAAGGTTAAGCAAAACGGAATATGTCTTGACTCTCGCCCTATGGTGTCCTATACGGGCGTCACGTCAAGGAAATCCCCCTGCCCTGACGCAAAAAGATACCAACCCCCTTTGTGCCCCCTGCATGTCTTTAAATTACAATTTTATCTGGCTTTTGTGCTATCTTCTGGTCCTCGTCGGCCTGGCGGGGTATGGCTTCCACCGCCTGAGCATCGTTTACCTGTACTGGAAAAACCGCAATAACAAGCCCCAGCCCAAAGCGCGCTTCCAGGAACTGCCCGTCGTGACGGTCCAGCTCCCCATGTTCAATGAGAAGTTCGTCGTGGACCGCCTCCTGGAATCCGTAGCCGCTCTGGATTATCCGCAGGACAGGCTGGAAATCCAGATTCTGGACGATTCCACAGACGACACCACGGAACAATGCTGCCGCAAGGTGGAGGAATTAAAGTCCCGCGGCTTTGACGCCGTCTGCATCCACCGCACGGACCGCACCGGCTTCAAGGCAGGCGCGCTGGAAGCGGCCACCAAAACAGCGAAGGGGGAATTCCTGCTGATTCTGGACGCAGACTTCGTTCCGGAACCGGATCTCCTGCAAAAAACCATCCATTTCTTCACGGATGAAAACGTGGGCCTCGTTCAAACCCGCTGGGGCCACATCAACCGTGAATACAATCTCCTCACCCGCATCCAGGGGATGTACCTGGACGGCCATTTTGCCATGGAACAGACGGCCCGCAACCGTTCCGGCCGCTTCTTTACCTTCAACGGCACTGCGGGCATATGGCGCAAATGCGTAATCGGCGACGCGGGCGGCTGGTCCCATGACACCCTGACGGAAGACATGGACCTTTCCTACCGTGTCCAGCTCAAGGGCTGGCGCTTCATCTACCTGAACGACGTCGTTACCCCGGCGGAACTTCCCGTGGACATGGACGGGTTCAAATCCCAGCAGCACCGGTGGACCAAGGGTTCCATTCAGGTCTGCCAGAAAATCCTGCTGGACATCTGGCGCTCCAATGCTCCCCTTAAAGCCAAGGTAGAAGCCACCACCCACCTCACCTGCAATTATTCCTACCTGCTCCTGGCACTGCTCTGCTTCCTGGTGTACCCCATCTGCACGCAGCGCATTCCGGAAAATGAAACGGTCTTCATGTGGTTTGTGAATGTGGCCCTGTTCTTCATGACCAGCGTGGCCGTCTGCATCTTTTACATGAGCGCCCAAATCGTGGTGCGTCCCAAATCCTGGTGGAAGGAACTGCCGTACCTCCCCCTCCTTCTCACGCTGAGCGTGGGCATGGCGGTCAACAACGCCAAGGCTGTTCTGGAAGCCATCTTCGGCCATCAGTCCGCCTTCGTCCGCACGCCCAAATACGGCGTGGACCGGAAGGAAGACCGCCGGCACGTCTCCCAGCTCAAACGCAACGGATACCGGGCCATTAAATCCGTCGTCATCCCCGTTCTGGAAATCGCCTGCGGAACTTTCTTCCTGAACCTGATCATCATCATGATCCGCCAGGGCCATTACCTTTCCCCCATCCTGATGATTCCTTTCCTGGGTTTCTATTACACAGGATTCTGTTCCCTGGGCCGCATGATTTCCAACCTGCTGCCCGCCAAGCAAACTGCCAAAGCCAAGAACTGACGCCTTTCCCATGCCTGCGCCTCTCTCGCAAGCAGCACGCCTGATTCAACTCGCCGGCGCAGCTTTCGCTGTGTTCGGAGTACTGGCATCCTGTTCCCGTCCGGATTATGAGCCCACCGCCATCGTGAAAGACGGCGCGGTCGTCAGCGTCAGGGATCAGAAAATGGCCGTCATGCGCCATGGCCGGGTAGTGAAAACCTACCCTGTCAGCACTTCCAAATTCGGCCTGGGAGACAAAAAGGGAAGCTGCCGCACTCCGCTGGGCGCCCATCGCATCGCTTCCAAAATCGGAAGCGGGCAGCCCAAGGGCATGGTGTTTAAAAGCCGCAAGCCCACCGGGGAATGCGTCGCGCCCAATTCTCCGGGGCGGGACCCCATCGTCACGCGCATCATGTGGCTGGAAGGTCTGGAACCCCGTAACCGGAACGCTCACTCGCGCCTGATTTATATCCACGGTACGGCGGAGGAACGCACCATCGGCACCCCCGCCTCCTACGGCTGCGTCCGGATGAAGAGCAATGACGTGTATGAAGCCTTCAACCTGCTCCGGACCGGAGACCCGGTCGTGATTGAACGCTGTTCCATTGACGCCTCCCTGAAAGCCCTGGCCCAGGCGGAAAAAATGCAGGATTCTTCCCTGCTGGTCATGGCTTCCGCTCCAGACCGCATGGAGAACGCCAATACGGCCTCCGTCATTTCCCACCGCCGCAGGGCTTCCCGCCCCCCCGCCGTTGCCCTTTCCCGCAAGCAAACGGCCTCAACCGGGAAGAAATCCATTCCCGCCAGGAGGGCGGTCGCCCGCAGGACGTCCGGAAATTCCAGAACCGCCGTCCGTTCCTCCGGAGGGACCCGCTATACACTCGGGTAAAAGCTCCCCTTCCCTCCTGTTTTTCCGGAGTTCCGTTTTCGCCGCCTCCTGACATGGCCGTTTGAACGCATGGTTGCCTGCATCCGTCACATTTGGTAACGTAGATTTATGGCCATGATGGAACACGAAGATATCAGCAATGAAAACCTGGCGGGGCACCTTCTGGTCGCCGCCCCCTACCTGGATGGCGCCGGATTCCATCATTCCGTCATCTTCCTGAGCCGGGCGGAGAAGGAATTTGTCATCGGCCATATTTTGAATCATCCGTCCGGCATGAATGTGGGGGACGTAGCCCGCCATACGGAAATACCGGAATCCCTTTACGCCGTGCCCATCTTCAAGGGAGGGCCCGTAGAACGCAACCAGCTCATCTTCGCCGCTTTCATCCGCACGGAGGATAAATTGCGCGTCCAGTTTCATCTGCAAGAGGAACAGGCCCTGGAATACCTGGAAGATCCCCGCGCCATCCTGCGCGCCTACGTAGGCCATAGCGGATGGACGCCGCCCCAGCTGCGCCGGGAACTGAATGACCGTGCCTGGTATGTTTCCCCCATGGTGCCGGACATCTGCCTGGAAACGGATTCTTCCAAGGTCTGGGCCATGGCCATGCGGCGGCTCTCTCCCCTGCACCATATCATGAGCCACGCGTCCGCACAGCCATCCCTGAACTGAACCATCCATCATGAGCATCCAACAAAATCTGGAACATATTCTCTCCCGCATACGCGCAGCGGAACTCCGCGCCGGACGTCCGGCGGGTTCCGTCCGCCTCGTCGCCGTCAGCAAAACTTTTCCCGCAGAGGATGTGAAAGCGTGCCATGATGCGGGCCAGCGCATTTTCGGTGAAAACAAGGTCCAGGAGGGACTGGCAAAAATCCCTTCCCTTCCTCCGGATACGGAATGGCATCTCATTGGCCCCCTCCAGCGCAACAAGGTGCGCAAGGCCCTGGAATATTTCACGCTGATCCATGCCGTGGACTCCCTGCGCCTGGCCCGGTTCATGGATACCGTGGCTCAGGAAACGGGAAAACGGCCCCGCATTTTGCTGGAAGTGAACGTAGGCAATGAAGACAGCAAGTTCGGATTCTTCCCGGAAACCCTGGAAAAGGAATGGCCGGAGCTGTCCTCCCTGAACCATCTTGAAATCGCCGGCCTTATGTGCATTCCCCCCCCGGTGGAAAATCCGGAGGAGGCGCGGCCCTATTTCCGCCGTCTCCGGGAGCTGAAGGAAGTCCTGTCCGGCAGCGGGGGAGCCACGCTGACGGAACTGTCCATGGGCATGAGCCACGACTTTGAAACGGCAATAGAGGAAGGAGCCACGCTCGTCCGCGTAGGGACGGCCATTTTCGGCGGCCGCTCGTACGCTCCCGCTTCGTGATTTTAGTTGGACAGAAGGAAAAGCGGCGTGTAGGTTTGTTCCGGAAAACCGGAACAGCCCGGACGGAGACCTGATTTCATCACCCCATGCTGACAGGAGGAAAAAACGTGATTCCGCATGCGGTGCGGGACGTAGCGGATGCCGCCGCGGCGTTTTCCGCCCGGATTGGCCCCGACCGTCATTTCGATTCCCAGGAAAAGGTGGAGGAAGCCCTGGCCGAATGCTGCTCTCCGCAGAATGTCACCGTCATCGGCATGACAGGGTCCGGCAAATCCTCTACGCTGGACGCCCTGGCCGGGGAACGGTTCTGTTCCCGCGTGTCCAGTGAAGCCACACTGGTCCGCTGGCAGTACAGGCCTCATCCCGCCCCACACACCCATGAATGGGTTCTGGACCTTTTTTACCCGTCGGACGCCCTGCTCAACCTGGAGTTCTGGGATACCATCGGCCTGGAACAGGAGGATGCCCCCAGAAAGCTGAAGCACATCGTTCCCAAATCGGATGCCATCCTTGTGGTTATTTCCGCCAGTGACGGCAACCATTCCGTCCTGTGGGACTATCTCCAGACGCTGGAGGAACGTCTCCATTCCCGCATGGTTCTCGTCATCACCCATGCGGAGCTGCTCTCTTTTGAGAGGCTTCAATCCTTGAAAGAGGAGCTTCGCTCCACCTCCCGGGAACGCCTGGGCGTGCAGCTGCCCCTGTACCCTGTCACGACCGCCGGAGAGCATGCAGGAGAAGGAGTGGAAGCCCTGACGGCGTGCGTTCAGGAAGTGCTGAAACGCAGCCCGCTGACGGACAAGCGCGTGGAACGCCTTCTGCTGGCTACGGACAGCCTTCTGGAAGAACAGGGGAAGGTGCTTGATGAACTGAGCCGCCTTTCCAAGATGGATTCCGGCTTCCTGACGTCCATTGACCGGGAAATCGACCGCATCCAGCTCCAGATGGAAGATGAAATGCCGGCACGCCTCAAGGCATACGCGCAATACGTGCAGGACTGCGTGCCGCGTCTTGGGAAAAAGTCGGCACGCCAGATGGGGCGTTTCCTATCCATCCGGCGCACGATGATCCTGCACAAGCTTCCTCCCGTCATTGACGAATGGTTTTATGAGCTGGTCAAATCCGGCATTGAGGAACGGCACGCGTATTACAACAAGGAATTCCTGAACATCTGCCAGACGCACTGGAACCATGTGCGCCCACGCGTGAAGGAACAGTGGGACTGCGACATAGGGGACTTTCCGGCCGCAAAGCTCCAGACGGATATGGAAGTGTACAAAGAGAGGCTGGGACGTTCCATTTACATGCCCCTGAAGGACTTCGGCATCAAGCCGTGCCTCAGCAAGCTTTTTCTGGACCAGGAGGATGTGATGAGGACGGAAATCAAGCTGATGCTCCTTCTGGTGATTCTGGGAGCCCTGCTGGGCTGTTTCGGAGAGCACGCAGCAGGGTTCGCCTGCGTAGGCGCGGCCCTGGCCGTCTGGGTGGGCGGCAACCTGGGGCTGGCCTGGATGCAGTTCCGCCTGTCCCGCCAGATTGTGGCCGCAGCGGCGGAAATGCACATTGCCGTGGAATGCGGGTTGCGCACCCCCCTGTATGAAGCCATGATCAGCGGACTTTCCGACTACCGGAAACTGTATGCGGACATCCGCGGCCAGGTAGCCGGAGGGGTGGAATACCTCCAGCCCCTGCTCAACGCCCGCTACGACCTGTTTTATAAACTGACCGTGCAGAAACACCGGTTCCGTATCTAGCCTCTTTCCCTTTCTCCGGAGAGGTCACTCCCCTTCTGGCGCAATCACCATATCCACATGCCTGTCATGGGCTTCCATGGGCAGGTCGTCCAGAAGCTGGCAGGGGAAGCAGACTCCCGCCAGCGGCACCCCAGCAGCCGGGCCGGCCAGCAGCGTATCATAAAACCCGCCGCCATACCCCAGCCGCTTGCCGTCCCTGGTAAATGCGGCCCCAGGCAGCACTATCAAATCCATTTCCCCCGCATGCAGTTCCGGGCAGTCCGGACCGGGTTCGCGTATGCCCCAGCTGCCCGCCACCAATTCCCCGTGATGGCATACACGGTGAAAACTCAGCCTTCTCCCCTCATGCACCAGCGGGAAGTACCATTCCCGGTCCGGAAGCAAATCCAGCAGGGAAAGCAAATCCACCTCTCCCGGCCTGGCGGCAAAAACAGCCACGCGCCGGAAATTCTTCTCCCGCACCAGAGACGACACACGGCGGCAGATGGAACGGGACATGGCCTCCCGGGCGGCGGCATCCAATCCGCCCACCCTTTCACGTATCATGCGGCGCACTTCCCGTTTGGCAGCCGCCGGACCGCTTACGGTTCCGGATTGGGATGCTTTTCCTTCCATTCCAACAAACTTTTTAGAAATACGCTTTCCAGGGAGTTGCGCGGATGCCCATCCTCCAGCCAAACGGCACGGCCGTCTTCCTTCACCATATTCTTCAGCCGTTCCATCAATTCCGGGGAAGCATGCTCCAGAAGTATTTCCTGCTTGTCGGAATCCCTCGTCAGCTCATTCACAGACCCTTCCGCAATGAGCAGCCCTTTAAAAATGACGCCCACCCGGTCGCAAACCTCCTGCACCTGTTCCAGCAGGTGGGAACACAGGAATACGGTCATCCCACGCCCTTTCAGGTTTTCGATAATGTTCCGGATATCCCTCGACCCCAGAGGATCCACGCCGGCGGTCGGTTCGTCCAGAACCAGCAGGCGGGGGGACTGAACCAGGGCCTGCGCCATGCCGATGCGCTGGAGCATCCCCTTGGAATAGCCGCCCAGCCGCCTGTCCGCCGCATCAGCCAATCCCACCAGCTCCAGCAGTTCCCTGACTTTCGCTTTCAGGGATTTTCCGCTCAGGCCGCACAGCCTGCCGTAAAAGGAAACAGTTTCCGCCCCCGTCAGGAATTTGTAAAAGTAGGGGTTTTCCGGAAGAAAGCCCACTTCCTCCTTGCTGTCCGGAGCCAGGCTGGACCTGCCGAAAATGGAACAGGAACCTTCCGTAGGCCTCACCAGCCCCAGCAGGGCCTTCATCAGGGTGGACTTGCCGGAGCCGTTCGGGCCAATGAGGCCATATACCTCCCCTTGCCGGATATTCATGTCTATCCCCCGCACGGCATGCACCACGGGTTTGCCAAGACCTGTTTTAAAGGTCTTGTGCAGGTTGACTATTTCAGCGGCTACAGGCTGGTCCATAAAAAAGGTCAATGCTTGATCTGCCCCAGGCGGCGCAGAAGAATCTGGCTCATGTCAATGCCCTTGGAGAACAAATCCACGGGAAAGTTTTCATTGGGGGAATGGATGCGGGCATCCGGAAGGCACATGCCCAGCATCAGGGCATCCGCTCCCAGCACGCGCTTCATTTCCTCAATGATCGGGATGCTGCCTCCTTCCCTTACCAGCACGGGTTTGCGGCCAAAAGCCTCTTCCAGCGCCTGCTGGGCGGCAAGACCGAACTCGGAATTCGGATCGCACACGTAAGCATTCCCGCCATGGCCCCGCCTGAATTCCACCGTGACGCCCTTGGGGGAATGTTTCTTTACATGTTCTTCCAGCAGGGTTTCAATCCTTTCAGGCTGCTGTCCCGGCACCAGGCGGCATGAAATTTTGGCAAAGGCATGGCTGGGGATAATCGTCTTGCTTCCCTCACCCTGGTAACCTCCTCCGATACCGTTGATTTCCAGCGTCGGGCGGGCAAAAATACATTCCGCTCCGGTGAAACCGGCCTCCGTCACCACGGTTTCCACGCCCGTCAGCTGAGCCAGTTCCTCATTGCTCATGCCGGGCACCGTGGCCCACATGCTGCGTTCCCATGTGGCGATAGGTTCCACGCCGTCGTAAAACCCTCTCACGGCCACACGCCCCTCTTCATCATGGAAGGAGGCGATTATTTCCGCAAGAGCGGCGATAGGATTGGCCACCGCTCCTCCGAACACGCCGGAATGAAGATCCGCGGAAGGGCCTTTGACGATAATTTCCGCCCCGGCCAGGCCACGCAGCCCGTAGGAAAACGTAGGGGTGTCCGGAGCGGCCATGCCGGTATCGGAAACCACAATAACGTCGCAGGCCAGATCTTCCCTGTGCTCCTTGATAAACTGGGAAAGACTGCCGCTGCCCACTTCTTCCTCCCCTTCCAGAAGGAAAATCACATTTACGGGAAGGTGGCCTCCGTTCTGGCGGAGCAATTCCTCCACGCCCAGAATATGGGCGAACAGCTGCCCCTTGTTGTCCGTAGCGCCGCGGGCGTAAATCTTCCCGCCCCTCACTTCCGGTTCAAACGGGTCGGATTCCCATAATTCCACAGGATCTACGGGCTGCACGTCGTAATGGCCGTAAATCAGCACGGTAGGCTTTCCTTCCTCCCGCGGGCTGCGAGCCAGCACGATGGGATGGAGGGGCGTTTTACAGGCCTTGGCTTCCAATCCCATGCCGGACAATTTGTCTACCAGCCAGTCCGCGCAATCACTCACGTCCCGGGCGTGTTCCTTCTGTGCGGAAATGCTTGGAAATCTCAACAAGGTGGCTAATTGATCCAGTCTGTTCATGCCTTCATCAGACCATGTCTGGGGCTTCAAATCAACCGGTAAAGTGTGGCATTCCATGCCGGAGCGGGCCTTTTTTCAAAAAATGGAGCCCGCACATGGCGCCGGGAACAATATTTGATTGCTCTCGCGTGTGTTTTGTTTCTTTATATAGGATTATGTTCAGCAAATCCAAAGTGAAGAAAGTGGATTTCGTCACCCTGTCCAAATTTTACGGCAAGTACAAGGAAGCCCTTCAACTGGAACTCATCAACAGCCCCGCCGGCCTCAGCCGCCATATCTGCGAACCCGCCCTCAACCGCCCCGGGCTGGCGATCGCCGGCTTCTACTCCTACTTTGCCAACAAACGTATCCAGGTTTTCGGCTCCGCGGAGCTGGCCTATCTTCAAAAACTGCCGGAAGGCATGCGCAAATCGCGCATTCAGCGCATGTTCCGGTGCGAGGTGCCGGGCATCGTCTTCTCCCGTGACCAGAATCCACCCCGGGAAATCGTGGAGCTGGCGGATGAAGCCGGCGTCTGCGTCTTCCGCACGAGCCTGGTGACCATGAAATTCGTCAACTCCGCCACCATCATTCTGGAAAACGAATTCGCGGAAAGCGTCACCCTGCACGGCTGCATGGTGGACGTGCGCGGAGTGGGCGTCCTCATCCGCGGCAAGAGCGGCGTGGGGAAGAGTGAAACGGCCCTGGGCCTGATTGAACGCGGCGCGGCCCTCGTAGCGGACGACATGGTGTATGTACGCAACGTGGGCGGAGAACTGGTGGCCAGCGCCCCGGAAATGAGCCGCGGCTTTATGGAAGTGCGCGGCCTGGGCATCGTCAACATCACCACCCTTTTCGGCCTGAAATCCATCCGCCACAACAAGCGTCTGGATCTCATCGTCACCCTCATTCCCGCCAAGGACCAGGAAGAGCTGGACAGACTTGGCCTGGAGAGGGAGGGGCTGGACGTCCTGGGGGAAAAAGTGCTCCATGTTCAGCTTTCCGTGGCTCCCGGCAGGGATATTGCCAGGCTGGTGGAAGTAGCCGCCATGGACTATCATCTTAAGGACATGGGCATCGACATGGCCGGGGAGTTCAACCGCCGCCTCATGTCAAACTTCCAATCCTCCGAAAACTAGGACTGACAAAAAACTCTTGGAAAAAAACTTTAATTAGTGTACTTACCGTTGTAGCAACCGTTATCACCCCTTACTTCAAATTCCATGGTCACCAAGGAACTCACCATCATCAATAAACTCGGCATTCACGCACGCCCGGCTGCTCAATTCGTCAAACTGGCCAGCAAATTTGATGCAGACATTGTCGTGGAGAAGGATGGCGAGGAAGTTGACGGCAAGAGCATTCTGGGTTTGATGATGCTGGCGGTAGGCCACGGCTCCAAGATCACCATCACGGCGGAAGGGAAGGACGAACAGGAAGCGCTGAATGCGCTGGAAGACCTGATTTCCCGCAAGTTTGAAGAAGATTGAACACTCCGGCTCACGGCCATATGAGACCGGGCCATTAAGCCCGCAGATGATTCAGGAACCCATTTCAACGGAAGAAACCTGGCTTCAGGGCATTCCCGTTTCCCCCGGCATTGCCCTGGGCAAAATTAAAATTCAAATCAGCGGTTCCAAGGAACCCGTAGCGTACGATATTTCCCCGGAAGAAGTGGATGCTGAGCTGGTGCGCTTCCACCGGGCGCTGCAAACCACTGCGGACCAGATCAGGACGCTGCGGGAACGCATGATCCAGATATCCGGAGAGAAAGATGCCTCCATCTTCGACGCCCACATCCTTCTCCTTCAGGACAAAATTATCCTCCAGCAGGTTCAGACGGAACTGCTCAAGCGCCTCCAGAACGTGGAGCACATCTTTTATGTGGTCATGCAGAACTACATGGAAGTTCTGCGCCGTGTGGACGACCCCTACCTGCGCGCCAAAACGGCGGACATGGAGGATGTCATGCAGCGGGTCATCAACAACCTCCGCAGCACAGAACCTCCTGAAGACGAGGAAGAAACGGAAAAAGACCAGGTTCTGGTGGCCTACGACCTGACTCCTTCCGACACGGCCGCCATGGATGCCAGCCTGATTCACGGCTTTGCCACGGAAATAGGCTCTTCCGTTTCCCACACAGCCATTCTCGCCCGCTCCATGGGCATCCCCGCCGTCGTGGGGCTTGACCAGGCCCTTCTGAGAGTGGAAAGCCACTCACCCGCCATTCTGGACGGCTACAAGGGCGTGCTCATCCTGAAACCCACGAAAGAAACGGAGGAATACTACCACCGCCTCCAAGTGGAAAAGGAAAAGGCCTACAAGGCGCTGGAAGCGCTGCGCGACCTGCCCACCATCACCAGGGACGGACGCAACATCCGCCTGTCCGTCAACGTGGAGTTCCCCCATGAATATTCCGGCATCAAGGAGGTGGGAGCGGAAGGGGTAGGCCTGTTCCGCACGGAATTCTTTCTGCTGAGCAACCCATCCGGCATGCCGGATGAAGAAGAACAAACGCGCTACTACAGAAAGCTGGCGGAAGGTTGCTCCCCCCACGGCGTCATCTTCCGCACCCTGGACTCCGGCGGCGACAAGCTGCCGTGCGAACAGCTCCGCACTCCGGAACCGAACCCCTTCCTTGGCTGGCGAGGCATCCGCGTCTCCCTCAGCCGCCCGGAGCTGTTCAAGCAGCAGCTTCGGGCCATTCTACGTGCCTGCGCGGACACGCCCGGCTGCGGCATCATGTTCCCCATGGTCTCCGGCTATACGGAAGTGGTCACAGCCAAGCACATCCTCCAGGAATGCCGGGAAGAACTGGAAAGGAAGAACATCCCCTATGCGCGGGACTTGAAAGTGGGCATCATGATTGAAGTGCCCAGCGCCGCCATCATGACGGACGTGCTGGCGCGCGAGGTGGATTTCTTCTCCATAGGCACGAATGACCTCACCCAGTACACTATTGCCGTGGACCGGGTCAACAACCGCGTCGCCAACATGTTCCGCCCCACGCATCCTGCCGTGATACGCATCATGGATATGACGATCACCGCCGGAGAACGGGAAAACATTCCCACGGCCATCTGTGGGGAAATGGCGGGGGACATTACCCTGCTTCCCCTGCTGATCGGCCTGGGGGCCACCTCCATGTCCGTGGGCGTCCACCTTGTCCCCATCATCCGGTATGCCATCCGCAATCTGGACTACGGCCAGTGCCGGGACATGGCCCAAAAGGCGCTCCAGGCCCCCAACAGCAGGGCTATCGTGGACTTGAGCACGACCCTGGCCCGGAAATCCTATCCGGCCCTGTTTGAATAAGGCTCTTCCATCCCGGTACACGCCGCACCGGAAAAACAGGACGTTCCCGAACAAACTGCCGCGGGAATACGAATCCTTGACAGAAACGTCCGTCTCATGCGTTATTATAAGTACCGGTCATTTTTAGTAATGAACATTTCCCGCATCGCAGCCTTTCTCATCCCGTTCCTGCTGGGAAGCGCCTGCTCCGCTTCCGCAGCTTCCGTAAAATCATCCCGCGCGGCAGAACCGAAACGCCCCAACATCATCCTCTTTCTGGTGGACGACATGGGCTGGCAGGATACATCCCTGCCCTTTTGGCGGGAAGAGGACGGCACTCCCAAACCTACTTTCCTGAACAAGCGCTACCGCACGCCCAACATGGAGGCTCTGGGCAAACAGGGCATGGTATTCACGAATGCCTACGCGCAGCCTATCTGTTCCCCCAGCCGGTGCAGCCTCATGTCCGGCATGAACTCCGCCCGCCACCGCGTCACGAACTGGACGCTCCTGCGTGACCAAACCACGGACGCAGGCCATCAAGCGCTCAAGGCTCCCGCAGACTGGAGCGTCAACGGCATCCAGCCGACAGGAACCAGGGCGTCCGGAACCACCCATCTTCCCCTGACGGAAGAAAAAATCCAGTACAGGATGGAAAAACCCTTCACCCAGGTGCTTGGGCTGCCCGCCCTGCTCAAAAAACAGGGTTATACCACCATCCACTGCGGGAAAGCCCATTTCGGCTCCAAAAATACGCCCGGAGCCAATCCCAGGCTCTTCGGCTTTGACTACAATATCGCCGGCACGGAAATAGGCGGCCCGGCGGACTACCGGGGTTCCCGGAAATACGGCACGGGGAATTTCCATGTCCGCGGACTGGATGAAAATAATTACTATGAAAACGACACATTCCTGACGGAAGCCCTGACGCAAGAGGCGCTGAAACGCCTGGACGCCATTCGGAAAAACCCCAGGGAGGCGGACAAGCCTTTCTACCTATACATGTCCCATTACGCCATCCATGCCCCCTTTGACATGCGCGGCTATGACAAGAGATTTGCGGAAGAGTACTCCAACCCCAATGACGGCCATAAATGGTCCGACAACGAAAAACGCTATTCCGCCCTGATCCAGGGGATGGACAAGAGCCTGGGCGACATCCGGGAATACCTGAAAAAAAACAATCTGGATAAAAATACCGTCATCATCTTCATGGCAGACAACGGGGGCCTTGCCATCAGCGGACGCATGGGCAACAAGGAATCCAATTACCCGCTTAGTTTCGGCAAGGGTTCCAACCGGGAAGGCGGCATCCGGGAACCGATGATCGTCTACTGGCCCGGGGTCACAAAGGCGGAAAGCGTCTGCGCCACTCCCGTCATCATTGAAGACTTTTTCCCCACCATTCTGGAAATAGCGGGAGCAAAAAAAATTCAGGCGCCTCAGGTTGTGGACGGCAAAAGCTTTGTTGCCCTGCTGAAAGGCGGCAGCATGAATCCCAACCGCCCCCTGCTCTTCCACACGCCCAACGTATGGGGGGAAGGGAACGGAAACAACTCCCGTTATTCCCCCAGCACGGCCATGCGCCAGGGGGACTGGAAGCTTATCTACTGGCACCCTGACCAGAAGTTCGAACTCTTCAACCTCAAGGAGGACATCAGCGAGGAGCACAACCTGGCGGAACAGCAGCCGGAACGCGTTAAGGCCATGGCCAGGACCATGACCGCCCTGCTCAAGGAGCGCAAGGCCCAAATGCCCACCTACAAAAAGAATAATCCCGCCGGAGCCCGTGAAGGCGCTCCCGTACCGTGGCCGGACCAGGCGGCGGCCAAGCTGTAAAGGCATCTCCATCCCTCCCTGGAAAGCCGCATTATTCCCTTTTCTTTTAAGAAAACAGGGAGTATGGTGCGGCTTTCCCGTTTTTATTCCCTTTCAAAAACCATGAACAACCTCCTTTCCATCGAACAGCTTACCGGTGACGAAATCCGGGACCTGCTCGCCCTGGGCCACCGGCTTAAGGCGGAACGCGGCCATCACGAACGCCTTCCCCTGAAGGGGCAGACCTGGGCGCTCATCTTTTCCAAATCCTCCACCCGCACCCGCGTTTCCTTTGAAGTGGGCATCAGCGAACTGGGGGGCCGCCCCATGTTCCTTTCCGTCCATGACATCCAGCTCGGGCGTGGAGAGCCCATCAAGGATACGGCCCGAGTGCTGGGACGTATGATCCACGGCGCCGCCATCCGGACTTACGGACAGCAGGAAGTGGAGGAATTCGCCAGCTTTTCCGGCATTCCCACCATCAATGCCCTGACGGACGAGGAGCACCCCTGCCAGATTCTGGCGGACCTGCTTACCATTGAGGAAATCTACGGCCCCGGTTCTTGGAAGGATATGAAAATCGCCTTCGTGGGGGACGGGGACAACAACATGTCCCGCTCCTGGATGTGGGCGGCCAAGAGGCTGGGCTTTACGCTCGCCATCGGAGCCCCTACCAATTACCTTCCCCTGGAAGACTTCCGCAGGCATCTGGACTGCGAGAACGTCATCTTCACCACGGATCCCGTGGAAGCCGTCAAGGGCGCTTCCGTCATCAACACGGACGTCTGGCTTTCCATGGGCCAGGAATCGGAAGGACTATCCAAGGAAAAACACTTCTATCCCTACCAGGTGAACAGGGAGCTGCTGGAACATGCCGCCTCCGGCCACTCCGTTTTCCACTGCCTGCCCGCCTACCGCGGCAAGGAAATCACGGAAGACGTGCTGGAACATTTTGCTCCCGTTATCTTCCGGGAAGCGGAAAACAGGGTGCATGCCCAGAAAGCCGTGCTCGCCACGCTTGCAGACGCCCGCCGGGGATAACCCGCCCGGCTCATCCTACCCAATCTCCGAGCCATGAACTACGAAGAACGCCTGCAAGACCTGCTGGATGAACTGGATTTGTTCCAGGACTGGACGGAACGCTACGAATACATCATCAGCCTGGGTAAAAAATTGCCCAGGCTGGATGAAGCCTGCAAAACGGAGGACTCCCTCATCAAGGGATGCCAATCCCGCGTATGGCTGCACACGGAACCGGATAATGGCGTGCTGAAATTGTACGCAGACAGCGATTCCCTCATCACCAAGGGCCTCATTGCCGTCTTCATCCGGCTGCTTTCCGGCCTGCCTCCGGAAGAAATTCTGAAGGCGGACATGTCCAAGCTGGACAAAACCGGCCTGAAAGACCACCTGGCGCCCACCAGGGCGAACGCCCTCAACTCCATGGCGGTCCAGATTAAGCAGGCCGCCATGAAAATGGCGGAACACCATTGATTTTTTCCAGAGCAATGACTCACGGCCTTTTCCCGCATCTTCTCCTGCTCTCCGCATTCTGCGGCGCAAGCCTCTCATGCAGCAGCTCTTCCCGGGACATCACCATCCGCAGCATTCCTTCCGGAGCCAGCCTGCGCGTGAACGGAGACTACGCCGGCCAGGCCCCCGTCACGCTCTCCCTGAACAGGCACAAGCCCGTGCACGTTGCGGCGGATAAACCCGGCTTCCTTTCCACGGAAAAAACGTTTTATCCGGAAATGACCACGCAAGGGGCCATTTTGTGGGGCCGCAATAACGAGAAGTCCAAGGACTTCAAAACGGACATCCTGACCATCCGCCTGAAAAAGGCGGATTCAGGAGCGCCTCCTCTGCGGGAACTTCCCGCAAAATGGTAACAGCCCGCCGGACACGTTCCGGCAGGGAAAGCGCCTATTCATCCCGCGCCCGGTACGCAGGCCCGTCCCGCACGCCCCTTTCATGGACGGATCAATAACCCGCCAGTTTTTTGAGGCCGCACGCTAATCCTCCCGCCCCGGGCGGCGGGCCATGACGGCGGAACCTGCCCTTTTCAGGACCAGGGCCGTACGCGGCAGCAGGTACAGGGAAAGATTCCCGTCCTCATCCGTAAAATGCGGCATGGAAACATCCTGCCTCCCGAAACCGCCGAAACGGGCGTTGTCCGTATCCAGCACGACCCGCCATTCCCCCTTCTGGGGAACAGGCAGCATGTAATCCATGATAGCCCTGTCTCCGGACCAGTTGAACACAAATACCAGACCGCCGCGGTGGAATGCCATGACATGGTTGGTCTCGTCAATATTAAGAGGGAAAGGCGGCGGATTATTCAGCAGCCGGGCTTCCTGCGCCAGGCGGACCATCGCCTGATCAAAGGCATTCAGGAACTTGAACCTGAGGGAAGGATTGTCCACCAGGGACCACTGGCGGCGGCAGTATTCGTAAGACCAGCCGTTGCCTTCGCGCGGAAAATCAATCCATTCCGGATGCCCGAATTCGTTGCCCATGAAATTCAGCCAGCCTTCCCCTCCGGTAGCCAGCGTCACCAGGCGGATCATCTTGTGCAGAGCCATGCCGCGGTCAATAATGAGGCTCTGCTGGTCCACGGCCATTTTCCAGTACATTTCCGCATCCATCAGGCGGAACGCCAGAGTTTTGTCCCCCACCAGGGCCTGGTCATGGCTCTCGCAATAGGCCACATGCGGCTCTCCGTAGCGCCTGTTGGTCAGCGTGTACCACATGTCCCCCATGCTCCATTCCTCATCCTTTTTCTCCTTGAGCAGCTTAATCCAGTAATCGGGAATGCCCATGGCCAGACGGTGGGAAAATCCAATCCCCCCTTCGTCCACCGGGCGGCACAACCCCGGCATGCCGGACATGTCCTCCGCAATCGCTATGGCGCCCGGCTTCACCCGCTGAATCAGCGTAGTGGCCAGCTGCAGATAAGCCACGGCATCCAGATCCACGGAAGAGCCGAAGTAGGCGCCCAAATCCCCGAACGGCTCATGCCCGCGGTGGAAATACAGCATGGACGTCACGCCGTCAAAACGGAAGCCGTCAAAACGGAACTCTTCCAGCCACCAGCGGACATTGGACAGGAGGAACTCAATCACCTCGTCCCGGCCATAATCAAAACAACAGGAATCCCAGTCCGGATGGCGGCCGCGCTCCCCGGGCAGGAAATACATGCCTCCGGAACCGTCAAAATTGTTCAGCCCTTCCGCCTCGTTCTTCACGGCGTGGGAATGCACCACGTCCAGCAGCACGGCGATGCCCAGGCCGTGCGCCTGGTCTATCAGGTACTTCAGGTCCTCCGGCTCGCCGAAACGGGAGGAAGGGGCGAAAAAGGAAGAAACGTGGTAGCCGAAGGAACCGTAATAGGGGTGCTCCTGAACCGCCATCAATTGGACGGTATTGTAACCCAGCCTGGAAATCCGGGGGAGAACCTCGTCCGCAAACTCGCGGTACGTATGCACGCGCCCTTCTTCCCCGCCCATGCCTACATGCGCTTCATACACGAACGGAACTTCCACCCGGGAAGGATCAAAACCGTTATTCCGCCATTCATAGGGGCGCTCCGGCATCCAGATCTCCCCGGCGAAATCATAAGTGGTCGGATCCTGGACGGTCCTGGTAATCCATGCGGGAATGCGATCTCTGCCCGTGCCGTCCGCCCCGACCACGTGCACCTTCACCTTCTGCCCGTGGGCCAGCGCATCAGGCGGCAGCGTAATCTCCCACACGCCGCGCTCATTCCGCTCCAGCGGGTGGCTCTCCCGGTTCCAGCCGTTAAAATCCCCAATCAGGGACACCCTGCGGGCGGCGGGAGCCCATTCCCGGTACGTCCACGCCCCCGTCTCCGCGTCTCTGTTGAAACCGTAATAGCGGTATCCATGCGCGTATTCCTCCAGAGAGCCGGCGCGCTGGTTGATCCTCTTCATTTTCAGGTCAAACAGACGCTGGCGGTCGCGTATCTGGCGGGAATACGGCTGGAGCCATCCGTCCGCCATCACCAAGCCGGGTATCGGGGGTCTTCTCATTGTCCGATGATACCCCTCCTCAATCAGCAGGGTCAAGGAAGAAAGAAGGGCTTCTCCCGGAGGGGAAGGAAAACAGGCGCGCTCCTTTACCCGCGCCCGGGAAGGCGCCCCGTATCACGCATGTACATCATCCTGGCCAGAACCTCTTTGGAAATGTGGTTCAAATCAAAATGCACAGGGGGAGAATCCGGCAGCACTCCCCAGTCCCCGTACTGGCCGTACAACACCATTTCAGGAATCCTGGGGGCCGGGAACTCCCTTCCCTCAAACCGGACGCGGGAAAGCGGAAACAGCCATTCATGGCGGAAGGAATGGCGGCACGGGCCGGCAAAAGGAATCTCAAATCCCAGGAAAATATTTCCTCCATCCGCCGGCCGCCGTCCTCCCATCACCACCCGGTCCCGGATCGCCATCTTTTCCTCATAGGAACACCGAGTCCGGTAGCGGCAGGAGGAATCTGCCTCATAATCAAGCATTCCGGATGCCTTGTAACCGCGCAGCAGCCACTCCCTTTCCTCAGGTGCATCCGGAGACCACGCGGCAGGGGCCGTGTCATACGGGAAAATGTCCACATTGCACAACGTGCCCGGCAACCCTATCTGGATGAACGGATCCATACTGACGGAGAAACCGCGCGAACCGAAAAGCCCGGCGGCGTTCGCCCTCAACCTTTCATAATCTTCACGCAGCATGGAAATATCCAGGTCGTCATCCCAGGGGATAAAGCCCCGGAGCCGCACCGCGCCCAGCAGCGTCCCGAAATCCAGCCAGTACTGATAACCGCCCTCCTCAAGAATTCCGGCCACTTCATTCAAAAAACAGGTCATGGCCTGCTGCACAATCCTCAGCACTCCGGACGCCTGGGGCATCTCCTCGGCCCGGACGGTAGCTTTTACCAGTTTGCCCAATTGGGAGGATTCACCTTCCCGGCCCACCTTGAACCGTCCGCACGGAATACCGAAAAAACGGATGAAACGCTTTTTCCTGTCCGTGCAGGAAGAAAGCACGTTCAGGCCGCAGCACCGGACTTCCGTCACCCACCAATGCTTTCCCCTTACTAATTTTCCAGTTCTTCCGGCGGTAATGAATGATGGCAGCTTCATCGCAGGTAAATTTGGTCAAAAACACGCGGGATATGCTTCATTTTTCCAGGAAAGCACATCCGGCAGAACCAGAACCTTATCCCCCACTTTTTACAAGTCAATGAAAAACAAGTCTCCCTTTTCGAGGAAAAACACCCGTTCCATGATCTTAAAGCTGTTTTTTCCAAAATGGCGGACAAACCTTATCCAACCCTTTCCTCTGTACTGGCAACAAGCGGATTGAGCATCCGCCGTCAAAATAAAAATTTCTGTAAGAATATGTTAATGGGATATTACCCGGGCAAACAGAAAAGACCGTCTTTTATGTTTCATCGCAAGCCTGTTATTTTTCATTGATTTAGCTTTGGGCAAAATGGGGGAAGCGCTTAACGGATGCTCAATCCGTTAAACATAGTTTCCAGTTCTTTATCAAGTTCTGAAGAAAAATTAGAGTACTTATGCAGGCGATCATTTTAGCGGCCGGAATGGGTAAAAGGCTGGGAGCGCTCACCCGGAACAACACCAAGTGCATGATTCAGGTCAACGGAGTGACGCTGATAGAACGCATGATGAAACAATTGGACCGCCTTTCCCCGTCTCTGGAAAAAATCGTGATCGTTACGGGTTATGAGGGAGAAAAACTCAAAACCTTCCTTTCCCGGCTGGACATTTCCACCCCTGTGGAATACGTGGACAATCCCCTGTATGCCAGCACCAACAATATCTATTCCCTGTACCTGGCCAAGGAACACCTGCTTCAGGACGATACGCTGCTCTTTGAATCCGACCTGATTTTTGAAGACTCCGTTATTGACGCCCTGCTCCACCATCCTTATCCCAGCCTTGCCCTCGTCGCCAAATTTGAAAGCTGGATGGACGGCACGGTCGTCACGCTGGATGAAGACGACAACATCAGGCAATTCATTCCCGGAAGCAAATTCTCCTACAAGAAAAAGACGGAATATTTTAAAACAGTCAATATTTACAAATTCAGCAGGGAATTCTCCCGGACCCAATTACGAACAGGTGCTGCGGGTCATCGCCCTGCTGGACAAGCCGGAAATCAAGGCGTTGCGCCTCGGCGGCGAAGCATGGTATGAAATAGACGACATCCAGGACCTGGACATCGCAGCCTCCATATTCACCCCGGACAGGGAAGAACACCTGCGCCTGATGGAATCCCGGTACGGAGGCTACTGGCGCTATCCCCGCATCAGGGATTTCTGTTATCTGGTCAATCCCTATTTCCCCAACAAACGCCTTATGTCCGAACTCAAGGCGAATTTTGAACGCCTGGTGAGGGAATACCCGTCCGGAATGAGGGTCAACAGCCTGCTGGCGGCAAAATACTTCGGCATCAGCCAGGAATACATCTGCATCGGCAACGGCGCGGCGGAACTCATTAAGGCGCTCATGTCCCGCCTGGAAGGGAAAATGGGAGTCATCTACCCTACCTTTGAAGAATACCCCAACCGGCTGAAGCCGGATATGGTGGAGCCCTTCCATACCGCTTCCCGGAATTTCACTTACACGGCGGACGACCTGATGGAATTCTTTTCCGGGAAAGACATCGGTACCCTGCTCCTCGTCAATCCGGGAAACCCTTCCGGCTTCTTCCTGCCGAAAGGAGATGTGCTGCGCCTCTGCCAGTGGACAAAAACCCGCGGCATCCGCCTGATCGTGGATGAATCCTTTGTAGACTTCTCCTGCGGAATGCCGGACAATACGCTGCTGAAAGACGGCATCCTGGAAGAATATCCCCACCTGGCCGTGGTAAAAAGCATCTCCAAATCCTACGGCGTTCCGGGCCTTCGCCTGGGTATTCTGGCCTCCGCGGACAGGGAACTGGCGGCATGGATAAAAAAAGACGTTTCCATCTGGAACATCAATTCCATCGCGGAATTCTACATGCAAATCTTCGGGAAATACGAGCAATCCTACGTACGAGCGTGCAACCGTTTCATGAAAGAACGGGACCGCTTCATGCAGGAACTCTCCCGCGTGCCTTTCCTGAACGTGTTCCCCTCCCAGGCAAACTATTTCATGTGCGAGGTCAAACCCCCTATGAAAGCCCGCTCCCTGACCGGCCTTCTGCTGAAAAACCACTCCATCCTTGTTAAGGATTGCAGCCGGAAAAAAGGATTTGAAGGCAGGGAATTCATCCGTATCGCCGTCAGAGACGCAACCGACAACGATGCCCTGGTCCGGGCCATGCATGCAGAAACCAGCTCGGAACCGTCTTCTACTTGTTCCACTAACGGAGAATCCCCTTTTTCATCCTGTTCCACTTCAGTCTCCTGATGAATACAACTTCCACTCCTGCCATAGGCATTTGCGGCGGCGGCAACCTGGCCCATGCCATGGCGGGATGGCTGGGTACACGCGGCCTGCATGTCAATATCCTAACCCGAAACCCTAATCAATGGGGAAAAAGTCTCTCCACTATCTTTCCAAACGGTACTACGCACCATGCTCCCCTAGGGCATATCAGTAACCATCCGGAAATATTGAAAGACTGCAACCTTGTGCTGGTGGCGGTTCCCCGCTTTGGCATTCGGGAGGTATGCCACCGCATTAAACCCTATCTGCATCGAGAGCAGGGGCTCGCTATTGTACCCGGTACTCCGGAGGTCATGGAGATGGCAGAAGATCCCTCTTGGACTTCCACCGTCAGCCTGATGGGAATATACAAGGTTCCCCTGATTTGTCGGACGCAGGAATATGGACATTCCGTCTCCATTCTCGGAAGCCGACCCCTTAACAGGATATGGGTAGCCCCAGGAAATAATGCTGAACATTGGTCCGCCATGTTGGAAACCTTATTTGACACTCCTCTGACTCATCTTTCTTCTCCCTGGCCCTTTCTGTTGACCAACTCCAATCCCCTTCTCCACCCTTCCCGCTGCATGAGTCTGTTTCGCCACTACAGGGAAGGAATGTTTTATGACAAGCAGTTTCTTTTTTATGAAGAATGGACAGAGGAGGCCAGTGAGTTGTACATCCAGGCAGATAGAGAACTTCTGACCCTCTGTTCCTGTTGTCCCGGCATGGAAATAGGAAAGGACATCATTCCCGTCCTAGATTATTATGAATCCAGAAATGCTGTAGAGTTGACTAAAAAGATTCAATCTATTCCGGCATTCCATGGGGTTAAAGCTCCCATGACCCGCCGGAAACAAGGATGGATTCCCGATTTTTCTTCCCGTTACTTTACGGAAGATGTTCCTCTGGGCACCAAACCCATTTGCTGTCTGGCGGAGCAATTAAACATTCCGGTTCCTACACTCCAGACCTTTGTGGAATGGAACACCTCCATACTAAACAGATTCTCCCCATTTCAAAAGAAACAATAGGATGGCTTCCATTCATGCGAAACAAAACGGTTCCAAGAAAAAAGTTCCATCGGCACTACCCCAGAATTCCACAGGTGTAAGAAGGACTCTTCTTTTCAACTGATCTCTTCCACGCAATACCCTCTCCTGAAACGGGAGGCAACATCAGCCATGAACATGGAATCCTCACGGGTCAAAAGACGGTTGCCGTGCTGGCAGCCATGAATCAGGCGCAAAAACGCGCCAAGTTCATAACGCAGCCCATCCCCTTCAAAATTGGCAAAATATTTCCTGTTGAGCCGGGTATCCTCAAACCGCACTTCAAACATCTCCGTCTTCCACCACGGCGCCGGCACATAAATATACCCCTCCGTTCCGGTAATGCACAAGTCCCCTTCCTGCTTGGCTCCTATGGCTGCCGTAGCGGTGGCTACTGCATTGGAATAAAGAAATTCCGCGCGCGTGAACACGTCCACGCCCGTATGAGACTTTCTGCAAGTAACAAAACGAATCCTGCGGGGATCGGTTCCCAGAAGCTTCCCAATGACAAAGGCGGGATAGGAACCCAGTTCCGTCCAGGCGCCTCCGGCCTGCATGGGGTCATACTCCCTGGCAGCCTCATCCTCTATCAGCTTGGTAAATGTGGCGTCTACTGCCTTGATGGAACCAATAATGCCGCTCCCCGCCAAACTGGTCAATTGCTGGAAAGCTGGACAAAACGCAGTTTTAAGGGCTTCCAGCAAAACGACTCCTTTCTCCTCGGCCAGCCGGAACAGCTCTTCCGCCTCCTTCCGGGCAAGGGCAAGAGGCTTCTCGCACAATACGTGCTTCCCCCTCAACAGGGCCTTCCTGGCCATTTCATAATGGAGATGATGGGGGACGGCAATATAAACGGCATGAACCCGGTCCAGAAACTGTTCGTATTCCGTATCATATTCCAGCAGAGCGTGGGACTCTGCAAAACGGCGGACTTTCTCCTCATTCCTTCCGAAAACGGCTGTTATTTCAATATTGCTGACATATTTGGACTCCCGGAGAAAACGGCCCGCTATGCGCCCGTGACCTGCAATTCCCATATATACAATGGGATTCCGGGCGGAACGGAGGTCTGTTGAAGAAACGCCCTTGGTGCGTTCCAGGTAAACCACCTCGCAATAATCACGAAGATAGTCAAATTTCCCCGACCAGTCGGAGCCAATCACAAAAACATCCGCTCCGTACTTCCGTATGTCATGAATCTTCTGCCCTTCCAGTTCTTCCTTAATAATGAGATCCGCCAGACCGGTTTTCCGCACATTTTCCATGCGTTCCTCCAGGCTCTCCATGACATTCAGCTTGCCGCGGCTCTGGTCGTAACTGTCCGTAGTCACGCCGACGATGAGCCGGTCCCCCAGTTCCCGGGCTCTCCTCAGCAGATTCACGTGCCCCGTGTGCAGCAAATCAAAGGTTCCGTAAGTAATAACCGTTTTCATGGCATGGGCGCATCAATCAGCTTTCCGTAAACATCAATGAAACGGTTGACCGCCGCCTCAAAGGGAACCTTCTCCACCATGGCCTTCACGGAAGGATGCTTGAACTGGATGCGTTCCGGATAAGACAGATAGTCGCCGTAAAAAAATTGCAAGTACTGACGGGCATGGTTGGGCACGGAAAATATCATCCCCTCAAATTCCGCGGAGCCAAGAGGGAAGAACGTTTCATAGGAAAGGTGCGTGTTTTTTGTAAACGTAATGGCAGGAGAAAGAAAAATCCCGGGGGCTTCTTCTTCCCCGGCAGCATCCCTTCCTTCCAGAATATCCCGGCGGATTTTCTCCTGCACCTGTTCATCGGACAGGTTCATCCTGGAACCTACCAGCACCACGTCTTTCTTAAATCCGCTCATAAGCCTGTCCAGCTTCTCATGCCGTTCCGGTGATGAAAGACTCTCTGAATAAAAATGATAGGGATACACATCAAGGTTGAGGGGGGTGCCCTCATACCCTATTTGCAGAAAGGCGTGCCTGTTCCAGGTGAATCCTTCCTCACGGGGGAAAAGTACGGGAAGCAGTTCCAGCAGGCGGTCGAACTCCGGCCTCATCATGCTCACATCCAGATCATCATCCCACGGAATAAAGCCCCTGTGCCTTACCGCCCCCAGCAGCGTCCCGTAATCCAGCCAGTACCGCAGCCCGTTTTCCTGACATTTGCGCGCAAAAAGGGCCAGCAAAACCGTATTGCCGTCCTGAAGAAGCCTCAACTTCCCCGTCGCCGGGGGAACTGAGGAAATAGGGTGGTTATAAATAAGCAAATTGCGAATATCCGCCAGCTTCGCATCAAGGGACCGGTCTCTCCTTCTCCTGCATTTCTTCGCGACCCGTCCGGCAATTTTCCGCAAACGGTAGGGAAGATTGCAAAGCACCATGTATTTCATACGCCCCAGTCCTGCCATATTCAGTCTGTAAAAAACTCCGCTTTTGAAACTCTACTACCCTCTGTTTCTTTGCCTTGCCGCTGGATAGCGGATTGCCTATCCGCTGTCATGCTCCGAATAGTTGAATTCCAAGATTGTCAAATGGTTATTATCTCCTACCCCTTTTTATTTTTCCGTTTTTTCCACAATCAAAATTCTCCTATCATGTTTTCATTCAGATTTTTCTGTTGACTTCTGATAGGCAATCCGCAGAGTGAAAGGAAAATAAGTTTCTCAATCACGTGATCAGAAAGCTCCATTATTGCTGGTTTGGCGGCCCTGTTCCCAACGCCGTTTTGGACAATGTGCAAAGATGGAAAGACCTCAACCCGGAGTTTGAACTGATTGAATGGAACGAAAACAATATTGATGTATCCGCTTTTGAGTTTGGCAGAAGATGTCTGGAACAAAAAAAATGGGGGTTTTTAGGAGACGTCGTACGCCTTCAGGCTTTAACGGAGCACGGAGGCTTTTATTTGGACTGCGATATAGAACTAGTTAAGCCTTTATCTCTTCTTCCTGTAAATCATCGTTTTTCATTGGGATACATTTATAATTGCGCTCTCGGCACCGCTTTTCTCTATGCCCCGCCTCATCACCCGGTCTGCATGAATCTGCTTGATTTATATGATCAAATTAAACCGGATTGCTGGCCTGTCTCCAACACCGTCTATACAGATTATTTCATTAACGAAATTCCCGGTTTTTTATTAAACGGAAAAACCTGGAGCAATGACCTGGTGACCATTTATCCCAAGGAATTTTTTGAACAGCCGGCCTTGATACGCTCCCGTGGCTTTTCCATTCACCACTGCTGCGGTTCCTGGAAACCGGACAACGGCTCTTATTTTGCCCTGAACATGAGGAGCAGCCACCAAATTAAGTGGCTTAAGCGGAAAATCAACACAGCCATTGCATTACGCAAAAATGAATTTTATGCCTACTATCAAGCGGCCCTCAAAGGCATATCCCTGAAAAAGGAATACGAGTGGCGCCGGGAAAAGGCGCCCAGTCCACTATCGGCGTAAGCACTCTTGCTCAAACCAACCCTGCTATGGATCAAAACAAATAATTATGAAAAAAGTGATTACCTACGGCACATTCGACATGTTGCATTACGGCCATATCAACTTGCTTCGGCGGGCCAGAGCCTTGGGGGATTATCTGATTGTCGCCCTCTCTTCGGATTCATTCAATGCCATCAAAAACAAGCAATCTTTTTTCCATTACGAACACCGCAGGCAAATGCTGGAAGCCATCCGGTACGTGGACCTGATCATTCCGGAAAATGATTGGGAACAGAAGCGGGAAGACATCATCAAGCACAACGTCAACATCTTTGTCATGGGAAATGACTGGGAAGGAAAATTCGATTTTCTAAAAGACATATGTGAAGTCGTCTACCTGGAACGGACTCCGGAAATTTCCACGACCCGGATAAAAAATCATCTGAAAATCCGATGAAAGAAATCTCCGCACCCCAGGCGAAACGGATTCTGGTTGAGATCTTACAGGAATTTCATCAATTCTGCCACAGAGAAAATTTACGTTATTCCCTATACGCGGGAAGCCTGATCGGGGCATTGCGCCATCAGGGTTTCATTCCGTGGGATGATGACATTGACGTACTTATGCCCCGGGAAGATTATGAACGGCTGTTTCATCTTTACCACACTTCTCCGCATCCGGCTCATCTGGAATTAAATGATTCCCGCACCAGGCCGGATTACTTCTACCCGTTCATGAAACTGGAAGACACCCGCACCATCATGGTTGGAAAGGGAAAAGAGAGAGTCCGCATAGGACTACACATTGACATTTTCCCTCTTGACGGCATGCCGAAATCCCTCATTGCCGCCAACGCCTATCTATACCTTCACAGACTGTTCCGCCATGCCACCACACTGGCCAGCCTTCATCTGCGGGTAAAAGGCAGGAGCCTTCCGAAACAGTTGTTTCTGTTCATGTTTAAAACGCTCACCTTGGGAGCGACGTCCGCCCGCTGGAACAAAATAAGTCATTGGATCGCCAGACGCTATTCATGGGAAAAATCCCGTTGGGCCGGCAATGTCATCTGGGGATATGGCACAAAAGAAAAAGTTCCCGGCGCGTATTATCAAGGAAATCAAGCCGTGCCTTTTGAAGGATTCCAATTTGACGCCATGGGAAACGCCGATGGCTACTTGCGTTGCGTGTACGGAAATTACATGACTCCGCCGCCTCCGGAAAAAAGAATCCCCACGCACATAACGCCGGTCGAAATTTATATCAAAAACCTTTGCTCCGTTCCCGATTCCGGTCAGAGTTTGTCCAGGGCGGAGCGGCCATAGGCCGTATCGGGATATTTATCCGCAGCTTCCTCCCAATATTTCCGGGCCCTGTCCGGGTCATGGAGCTGGGAATCGTAAATGGCACCTATCTTGTACAGGAACAGAGCCCGGTCCTCCTTGCGCCATCCTCCGTATTCCAGTCCTTTCTGAAGGACGTTGACGGAATCTGCGTACCGGCGCATATCGTTCAGCAGGCTGGATTCCATGAGCCAGGAACGCACCAGCCCCGGATTCTCCTTCCGGTAGCGTTCCAGCAATTCCAGAGCGCCCTGGGGATCCCCGGAATTCAGCATGCGCCTGGAAGCCTCCACCAGCACTTCCTCATCCGTAGTAATATTGGAGGAATACAGCGTCTTGGTCACCAGCTCCCCCATGACGGGCAGCAGATGCCTGATGACGAGCCACACTTCAAAGGCAATCACCGGAACCAGAACCAGCAGGGATTGCAGCGGGGAAAGGGGAATGGCCTGCGCCAGGAACATAAACAGGCCCAGCGGAAGCAGCACCAGCAACAGCCGTATAAACATGCGCCGGGCCAGCAGAAAAATCATTTTCAACATGGCAGGGGATTCAAGGGAAGCCGGGGAGGGGGCATGCGCCCCCGGAAAGGGGGAACGCTTCCGCGGCCCTTCCCGGTGAAAGGGCCGCGGAGCATCCGCTTAAAAACGGTAAACGGCTTCCACGCCCACACGGATGCGGAAGTCCTCAATCGCGTTCATGCCGGCGTAGCGGCGGATTTCGGAACGGGTGTTTCCCGCCCAGTCAAGCTGGATGAAGGGAATAATCCGGAACCCGCGGCTGGAATCCACACCCGTTACGCGCACGGGAGCCGCCAGCTTGATGTTAACCTGGTCAAACCCGGCTACGCCGGGCCCCCAGTAACTGGAAGAATAACCTGTTCCGGCGCTCAGCTCCAAATCCACCTTTTCATGAATCAGGCCGCACCAGCGCTTGCCCGCGTTCAAGTCAATGCGCCAGCCGATCATGCCGTAAAAGCCGTACTGCACATCCAGGGAACCAAAATAGCCGTGGCCCGGATCGTCATACGCCAGCCCCGCCGTGACGGACTGGGCAAGGGAATGGGGAGCCTTCCCCATGTGCTTGCTCAAATACCCCGGGAGTCCGCCGTAATTCAACTCATACCCGCCCCGGAAGGAAAGATTGGGGAACAGCTCTTTGACAGCCTTCCAGCTGGCGTCAAAGGCGTCCTTGTCGCTCAGCAGCCCGTCGCAGAAAGCCATGTATTCCGCGCCGATTTCCTGCTTCCAGTCTCTGACCAGGTTGAGGTTCAGCTCGCCGCCGATGTTAAACACGCCGCTGCGGTTCAGCACGGAGGAAGCCACCACGTCTTTATAGGCATACCGGGAATCATAGCCGATGTGGGCCGCTCCGCTGATGGTATTGTTATAGGAACTCGCGGGCCGGGGGTCATAACCGTATCCGTCATAGGCGCCGGCAGAAACCGCGGCCAGGGCGGAAGCCGCCAGGAACAGGGCTGTTGCTTTCATAGTAAGCTTATCTTAATCATTTCCCGCCCGCCAACGCAAGGAAGAATCCCGGCACGGCGCGGAGAAATGGACAAAGCGCCTCCGGGAGAAATGCCATGAAAACAAGACAGAGTCTTTCTTGAAAAAAATCCCTTTTTTCCCTACGATGGAGAGGTCATGGACTGGAATGCTGAATGGTATGAAAACAAACACGGTTTTGTCGCGGAATACGGCAGGGAGCTGCTCTCCTGCGTACCGGAAAATCCAGAACAGTCCATTCTGGACCTGGGCTGCGGAACCGGTACGCTGACGCACGCTCTGCTGGAAAAATCGGCTTCCGTCACCGGCCTGGATTCCTCTCCGGAAATGATAGCAACAGCCCGCCGGTTCTATCCCGGCATGGACTTCCGCGTGCTGGACGCCCGCCTCATGCCCTGGCGCAACAGGTTTGACATCGTTTTCTCCAATGCAGCCTTCCATTGGATACCGGACCATGGGACTCTCTTAAATGCCGTTTACCGCGTCCTGAAACCGCAGGGGAAATTGGTCTGCGAATTCGGAGCCCGCTTCAATATTCTCCGCATCAGGGAAGCATTCCGGACAGCCCTGGAACGCAGGAGCCTCCCGTACACAACGCGTTTTTACTTTCCCGCCGCGGAAGAATACGGCAGCGTGCTGGAACAAGCCGGGTTCCGCCCGGAAACAATGAAGGAATTTGACCGCCCCACGCCGCTGAAAGACGGTCCTGACGGCCTGCGCAACTGGACCGACCAATTCTTCCGGGAAGACTTGAAAAACCTCCAAGAAGAACAGCTCACCCAGATTTTCAAGGAAATGGAGGATTCCCTGAAAGATGAGTTATGGGACGGTTCCCAATGGGTGGCGGACTACCGGCGGATCCGGGTGACGGCAGCCAGATAATCCGGAGCAGCCCCCACAGGAAAAAGAAAACGCGCGGGCATTCCGGATACGCTGATAATGCTTGAGCCGCCTCCGGGCATTTTGTACAAAAGCCGTTAATGAGTACGTTCACTCCTTTTGCGGAAAAGATGGAGTCCGCCGGCGTTTCAGCCGCGGCCGTCAACGCTTTCTCCCGTTGTTACGAAGCCCTTGTTTCCAACCACTCCGGCATGATTCCGGAAACGGACATCCTGCCCGCCGACCAGGTGGAAGACTGGCAGGACATCACGACCTCCACCCCCGCGGCGGACAAGGACCTGATTTCCCGTTGCGTATGCATCAAGCTCAACGGCGGCCTCGGCACGAGCATGGGCCTCCAGAAGGCGAAAAGCCTGCTGAAAGTAAAAGGAGAGGATACGTTCCTGGATTTGATCGTCAGGCAGGTGAAGCATCTGCGCTCCATCTCCGGCACGCCGGTGCGCCTTCTGCTGATGAATTCTTTCTCCACCAGCGCGGACACGCTGGCCTACCTGGAAAAATACGCGGCGGACGGCTTTGCAGACCCGGCCCAGGTGGAACTGATGCAGAACCGCGTGCCTAAAATTCTGGCGGACGGCCTCTCCCCGGCCAGCTGCCCGGAGCAGCCGGAGCTGGAATGGTGCCCGCCAGGCCATGGGGACCTGTATCCGGCCCTGCTGGGGTCCGGCTGGCTGGACCGCCTGCTGGCGGATGGCGTTAAATACGCCTTTGTCTCCAATTCCGACAATCTGGGCGCCCAGCTTGACATGAACTTCCTCCGCTGGTTTGCGGAAAGCGGCGCTCCCTTCGTCATGGAAGTCACCCGCCGCACGGAGGCGGACAGGAAAGGCGGCCACCTGGCGGTCAGGAAGTCGGACGGCCAGCTGATTCTGCGGGAAGTGGCTCAGTGCCCGGATGAGGACATTCCCGAATTCCAGAATATCTCCAGGCACCGCTACTTCAACACCAATACGCTCTGGATACGCCTGGACGCCCTCAAGGAAATTCTGGACGCCAACGGCGGCGTGCTCCCGCTGCCCATGATCCGCAATAAAAAAACGCTCAACCCCCGCGATCCGGAATCCGCCCCGGTGTACCAGCTGGAAACGGCCATGGGCGCGGGCATCGAATGTTTCCCGGGAGCCAGGGCCGTCAATGTCCCGCGTTCCCGTTTCTTCCCCGTCAAGACCACTTCCGACCTGTTCCTGCTCCGTTCGGACGCCATCGTTGTGGATGAACACGGCAACGTGGCCCTGGCGCCGGAACGGCAGGGCAACACCCCGGTGGTGGACCTGGATTCCAAATTGTACAAGCTGGTGGATTCCCTGGACGGGCTGGGCCTGCCCTCCCTGGCAGGCATGGACAAGCTGACCCTGCGCGGCCGCTTCCACTTCCAGGACGGAGCCGTTCTCCGGGGCACCCTGCTGATGGAAAACGATTCCGACGAAACGAAGGAAATCCTCCCGGGCGTCTATGCCGGAGCCTGAACGCCATACTCCCGTTTCCGCGCCCCGTCCGGTCCAGGCCGGGCTGGGCGTGGAAGACATCCGCCACATTCCCGTCCAAAAGAGGGAACTGCGCTTCACCCGGAACCGGGCAGGCGCCATCCTGACGGCGGCGGGGGTCCTTCTGGCAGCCACCGCCGCATTCCTCCAGCTCACGGGATATGATACAATTACCCCGTACCTGCCCGCCCCCCTGTGGGCCATGCAGGCCGCGGCGCTTGTTCCCGCCGTCCTCTGCCTGGCCGCGGGGTGCCGCTGCCTGAAACACGCGGCCGTCATCGTCACCCCGGTGGGAGTGGAAATCCTGCCCTTTCTGCGGGCGCGGCGCGCCATGCAATGGTTCTTCTGGCAGCAGATTCGCTCTGCGGACCGGGAAGGCGGACGGCTAAACCTCCGCCTGGCTGACGGCTCAACCGCTGCCATCAGCCTCCGCCCCATGACGGCCGCCAGCCGGGACATGCTGGCCCATGCGGTCAGCCAGCGCGTCAACACCCTGCAATCTTCCGGCTATGGTCAGGCCTGAAAAACTGGCAGCTCTCCGGGAACGGATGGAGGCCCTGGGCATCCGTGAACAGGATCTGGAGGAAAGCTTTGTCCGCGGAAGCGGGCGAGGCGGCCAGAAAGTAAATAAAACCAACAACTGCGTTTACCTCAGACACACGCCCACGGGCATCGCCGTCAAATGCCATGCGAACAGATCCAGGGAACTCAACCGCTTTCTGGCGCGCAGGGAACTGTGCGATGCTGTGGAACAAATGCAAACGGGCCGATGCGCCGCAAGAGCCCGCGTCATCCAGCGCATGAGAAAGCAGAAAGACAGAAGGAGGCGCAGGCGTTCCGCCCCTGCCCTCTCTCCACCGGACAGCGAATAACGGAACGGAAATCCGGAATCTCCGCTAGGAACGCGGAAAAACCTCACGGTACTTCTCCTTCAACATGGCGAATACATTGTGGGGGACATAGCGGCTCACCTGGCTCTCCCAGCCTTCCGGCCCAATCAACCCTTTCACCATGCTGGAGGACAACTCCGCCGTATCCCGGGGAGGCATCAGGAACACCGTACAGACCTTGGGGGCCATATCCGCATTGATATGGCGCATCACGCGTTCATACTCGTAATCCTGCGTGGAACGGATGCCGCGCAGCATGAACGTAGCCCCGTGTTCATTGGCGAAATCCACCAGAAAGCGGTTGTGGAACTCGGCAATGCGCACATCCGGCATATCGGAAAGAGCCACCCGCAGCATATCCATGCGTTCCTCATGGGAAAACGTATAACGCTTGTCCGGATTGTCGCCCATGGCCACAATCAGCTCATCAAACATCCTCGCGCCCTGCCTGATCATCCATAAATGACCATTGGTCAGAGGGTCGAAACTACCGGCATACACGGCGATGCGCTTCATTCGGCCATCCTATACGCCCTCCGGAGGAAAATACAACCCTTTTCCATGCGGAGGAATGTTCCTTCACGTCCAGTCCCGCTCTTTTCCGGCCCTCCCTGCTTGACGCGCCAGCAAGAACGGATAGATTAAACAGGTAGAGTATGCCTTTGCAACGTGCGTCCGGCTGTTCTGCAACCAACCATCCAACCACCAGCCCATGGCAGAACCTTCCCCCTTCCCAGAACGTCCGTCTCTTTTTCCTTCTTTCCGCAGCGATCCGCGCCCCTTGCTTTCCCCTTCATGGTGGAGACACGGGAATATTCCCCTCCTTGTTCTGATCGCCGCCGGCTTCGCCGCTGACTTCATGTTCGGCACATTGGAGGGCTTGGGCATCGGTACTGCGTTAGGTCTCCTGCTGTATACGGCGGCCTTTCTGGCCCTGCGAACGGATCTCAGCCGGAAGGAGCAGGCGTTTCTCGTTTTCATGGCCGTGCTGAATGCCGCCGCCGCAGGAATCAACCTGTCTTCCTTCACCCATTATAACATGCTCATCGGGCTGGGGCTCCCCGTCGTGATGACCTTCCTGCCGCGGAAGGAAGGCAACAGCTTCGATCCCGCCAAACGGTATGTCTCCTGGTGGGGCTACAAATTTTTCCGGATGACCCAGGCAAAAGAGGCAATCGGGAAAGTCCTGGGAAAAATTCCGCTTGCAGGCAGCGTCGCCATCGGAGTGATTCTGTTTCTGATCTTCCTATCCATCTTTGCGGGTGGAAACCCCGTAGTCGCCGCCTTCAAATCAGCCATGAACCAATGGTTCTGCAATTATTTCTCCTGGCTGATTCCGGATATGGGAACCATTGCGGATATCCTCCTGTGGTGCCTGGGAGCCCTGGCCTTCGGCATCGTAACCGCGCCGCGCCCCTGCTCATCCTTTCCGGAACAGCATCCCGTGCGCCCAGGACGCCCGTGGCTTCCCTGCCTTCCCGCCGTGTCCCTGCTGTTCATCAACCTGGCCTTTCTGGTCAACAACGGTACGGATGTGGCGTTTTTATGGAGGGGGAGCGTGCCTGACGGCATCTCCCAGACCGTCTATTTACACGACGGAGCGGACTCCATCATGCTGGCGGCCTTTCTTTCCGCCGTCACGCTGCTGGTTCTGTTCCGTCCGGAAGGTTCCGTGCGGGCATCAAAAACGGGAACTGTCTTGGGCTTCATCCTGGCGGCGCAAACAGGTCTGCTCGCCGCCAGCGTTGGCATGAGGCTGTATTTCCAGATAAAAGATTTCGGCTTTTCTCCCAATCGCGTTACGGCCGGCATCTATCTGCTGATGGGAACCTTCTTCCTGTATCTTCTCTTCCGCTACATGGCCGGCAATGGAAACTGGTTGCGTTATGGGAAGCTCTGCGGAGCCATCGCCCTCGTTTTTCTGGCTCTGACCGGACTCCGCAGTCCGTTCCAACTGAGCGGCGACCTGAATTTGATGACGATGGACGAGCATCCGGACTGGTACTTCAGCGATGGAGACCTGCCGCGCTTTGAACTCCGGGACAACATCCCTTTTGCCATAGCCGTCTATCGCCGGCTGGGAGGGGAGACGGAAGCCGGAGCCAATGTTTACGCCATGACCCGGGAAGCCCTCAATGCCAAAAGCCGCATTTGGAACTGGCGTTCCCTCAATCTGCGGAAATGGAAAAGAGACCGGCAGAGAATGCAGTTCCAGCAGCTCCCCGAACCCACGGCGCAAGCCACCTACGGCACGAATGCGTGGCGTCCTTCCTCCCGGCCCACCGGAATGAAGCCGAACTGACGGAAAAACGGCCCATGCGGCGGGGGGAAATTTTTCATCCCCCCGGCTTGTCAAGAGACCGTATTTTTTGCATGATGCTTCTCCGTTATGCAGAAACGACGCGTCGTCATCCTGGGCTCCACCGGCTCCATCGGAACCAGCGCCCTGAAAGTCGCCCGGGATATTCCGGACAGAATGGAAATCGTGGGGCTGGCCGCAGGAACCAGCGTGGGGGCGCTGGCCCGCCAGGCGCGCGAATTCAACGTGCGCAGCGTATGCATCTTTGACCCGTCCGGAGCGGACGAGCTGGCGCGCGCGCTCCCCGGCGCGCAGGTGGAAACGGGAGAAGAAGGGCTGTGCCGCCTGGCGCAGCTCCCGGAAGCGGACATGGTGTTAATCTCCATCGTGGGAACCGCCGGTCTCAAGCCCGCGCTGGCCGCTATTGAAGCAGGCAAGGACCTGGCCATCGCCAGCAAGGAAATTCTGGTCATGGCCGGGCAAATCGTCATGGAAAAAGCCCGCCGGGCCGGTGTGCAGGTGCTTCCGGTGGACAGCGAACACAACGCCATTTTCCAGTGCCTGAACGGCAACCACGGCGGCCCGGAAGCCGTCTCCCGCCTGATTCTGACGGCCTCCGGCGGTCCCTTCCGCACCTGGAACAGGGAAGATCTGGAGCATGTCACGCTGGAACAGGCCCTCAAGCACCCCACCTGGAGCATGGGCTGCAAAATCACCATAGACTCCGCCACCCTGTTCAATAAAGGGCTGGAAATGATTGAAGCCCGCTGGCTTTTTGACGTTCCCATGGAAAAAGTGGACGTCATCGTCCACCCGCAGAGCATTGTGCATTCCATGGTGGAATACCGGGACGGCACGGTGCTGGCCCAGATGAGCAGCTCGGACATGTGCTTCCCCATCCAGTACGCCGTCACATGGCCGGACCGCGTTCCCAACTCCCTGAAGCAGCTCAATTTCGCGGAAATCGGACGGCTGGTATTCGAGGCACCCCGCACGGACGTCTTCCCCGCCCTGAACCTGGCGCGCAGGGCCGGAGCCGGCAACAGCACCCTGGCCGCCGTTTACAACGCCGCCAACGAAGCGGCGGTGAATGCCTTCATCCACGGCCAGATCTCCTTCCCCGGCATCTGGAAACTGGTGGAGGCCGTCATGGACGACCACACCCCGGCGGATCCCCGCGGGGAACTGGCCCCCATTCTGGAAGCGGACCAATGGGCCAGAAGGCGCGCGGCGGAACTGCTCCCATCCTTTTCCCGCCCCTGCTGACGCCATGACCGCCCGGACTCCCGCCGGAACGCCGCTCCCGGCCGCGCGCATCACCATTCTGGATATCCTCCGGGCTCTGGCCCTGCTGGGTATCGTCATCGTCCACACGCACGACCACTTCAACCTGTACCTTCCCATGCCCCCGGCGGAGGGATGGCAGGCCGCGGCCAACAACGCGGCGGACTGGGCCTATGAACATCTCTTTGTCAGCAAATCCTTCCTGCTCTTCTCCTTCCTGTTCGGCCTCAGCTTCTTCATCCAGCTGGACAGGCGGGAGCAACAAGGAATCGACTTCCGGAAACGCTTCATGTGGCGCCTGACGCTCCTGTTCCTGCTGGGTCTGGCGCATACCCTGTTCTATGACGGAGACATCCTCACCCTCTTCGGCACCCTGGGCTTTGCCCTGGTCATGCTCTACAAATGCGGTACTCCCCTGCTCATCACCCTCTGCGCCCTGTGCCTGATTCAGCCGGTCATACTTATGGACCTGTTAAACCATGCCGGGCTGGCGGACTGGTGGCCCCACTCCTCCGGCTGGTTCCATACGGGCTCCCCGGCTGCGGGCCCCACGCGGGAATTCCTGTACGCCCACGGCAGCTGGAGCCAGGCGGCCCTGTGGAACCTGACGCAGGGCCAGGCGGGCAAATGGCAGTTCTTCCTGCTCAGCGGCCGCCTCTGGCAGACGATGGGCCTCTTCATCCTGGGCATGCTGGCGGGCAGATGGCGCGCCTTTGAAGACGCGCTCAACAAACGCCGCCTGTTCCTGCGGACGCTGGGCGTGGCCGGGCTCCTGTTCCTGGCTTTGCTGGCAATGCGCCTGTACCTCATCCCGCAGCTGGGAGCTCCTCTGGAAGCGGATGCAGCCCGCCTCCTGCATCCATGGGAAAACCTCTCCTATACCGTGGCTTTCGTCTCCGCCGCCGTCCTGCTGTTCACCCATCCCGGCCTTCCCCTGCCCACCCGGCTGCTCAGCAGCGCCGGCAAATGCACGCTGACCTGCTACGTCACCCAGACGCTGGTCTTCACCTTCCTCTTCTTCGGGTGGGGGCTGGGCCTGGCCCAGGACATGGGGCCGTGGCCATGCCTGTGCGCGGCCGTTGCCGTCTTCCTCCTCCAGGCCTGGGCCTGCCGCCTCTGGCTCACCCGCTTCCTGTACGGCCCCCTGGAATGGCTCTGGCGCACCGCCACCATGTGCCGCATGCAGCCGCTCAAAAAGCCGCCGGGGAAAAAATAAATCCTTTTTCCCTTACAAAGGGGATGAAGAAAACGAAATGATTTTCACATTTTGTTCCTCGGTGATAAGCGGACAACAAGAGATAAGCAAATTTGAATTTGTCGATGCGGCGGACGAAGGAGGCAAAGGTTATTTGAGAATTAATTGAGGGTAATGGAATCTTGATTTTCTTAAAATCTGGCACAGTTAGTTGTGCTTGGACTGCCCCAGAAGCACCAACTCCGATAAATTTAATGGCTTCGCTCAGATAAGTAAGATTTATATTTGGCTTGGGTATCAACGTAATAAGACGTACTATAGGTGTAAAACCAGCATCCCTAATACAACAATATCCAATGGTACCTCTCGCCGACACAGTGATGGCTTTTTTATCCACTCTGCATAGACGAGAATAACCTTGTAAGCCTTGGTTTAATTCCCCATTTGCGAAAACAGGGTAAGGATGTGATGTATCCTTTGTTTTAATTGTGTCTTTTGGTTTATCTCCTCCAGCAAAAACATCCTCTGCGATACTCTGTATTTGTGAATATGAACACTGACTATCCCCGAACATCTCGACAAATCGGCATTTGATGAGCTCGTCTAGCTTGGAGAGCTGGGTGCGACGGCAGGTTATTATCCTCTGAATTTTATTTAGTGTTGTGACGATTTCTTGTTGTCGATCTACAGATGCCAAATTGAATTCTTCATTTTTATAATCACGAAAGTAAATGTGCGGAATTGTTGCACCGCTAGAATACTTTGCCAGATTCATGTACTGAACGACATAGCAAAGATAGTCAGGTAAAACATTATGCTTGGGTATCAGATATTGCAGGGTTCCTATTACAGAAGAGTAAGCAGGAAGCAACATCGTACGGCCTATACCAGCACCATCTTTAACAACTGCAACATATGGTTTTTCTTGGTGATAAAAATTAGCCGTTCCTATTTGTCCAGAAGCTCCATATATCGGATACTTGCCATCCATCGAAGCGACCTCTTTTTTCATGAGATTTGAAGAACCTCGGCTACAAACCTCCTCCAGTTTTACCCTCATACGCCCCTACAAAGTTAGATTTGTCAGCCCATGAATTTTTGGTGTGCAGTTTTTACATTTGTCTGGTTAACAATGGCATAACGCAAGGTTGTATCAATCTGCGAATGACCTAGGATTTTCTGCACTTGCTCAATCGGCATTCCTTTATCTATGGCCCGAGTTGCCATGGTGCGCCGGAACTTATGGGGGTGGATTCGTGGCAGATTCAGTCTACGCCCTAATGTGCGCAAGCGTATTTCGACACCGCTTATCTTAAGTCTATTGTGAGGAGAAGATAGCGAAACAAATAAAGCATCACCTCCGTCTGTGCGACTATTTATGTATTCACACAGATGTAACTTTGCTTTGGCATCAAAGTAAACACGCCTCTCCTTGTCGCCCTTGCCATAAACCACGCACTCTCGCTGTTCCAGATTTAAGTCCTGAATGTTGAGATTAACCAACTCTCCAACACGCATACCAGTAGAATAAAGCAAATCTATGATGGCAACATCTCGCAGTTCCGTACACGAGTCACGTATTTTTTCAATATTTTCATCAGATATCGTTTCCTTCACCTCAGCTTTTGTTTTCACCTTATGGATTCGGCGCATCGGACTTTTCAGAATGTAATCCTCTTCTTCGAGCCAAGAAAAGAAGCTGGACAAATTACGCCTCACATTATCGACCGTGATTTTACTGCAGTTGTTACGGGCCTGATAATCGACAAGATATCGCCTTATCTCATCGGTGTTGATTTTCCGAATCGGTGTAGAAATTGCGCTCAAGAAATGTTTTATTGTCAAACGATAATAGCTGACAGTTCTTTCTGAACAACCTTCCAACTTTTTAGCATTGAGAAACATTGTAAAATATTCCTCGTTTGATGTGTTGCACGGATGAGCAGACTCGCCATGGGCAAGGTGCTTCGCCAACACTTCTTGCAGTTTTTTTATTTGCGGAATAGACAAGTACCCCGCCATCTCGTTGATAATGTTAACTAATGATTCTTCCATAGTATATCTCCCGAACATTGAGAGAGTAATATACTATGGAAATCAAATCTCAAGCTGCCGAAACCGTTATGGGGTCATGCAGTTTACTGACAATCTGGATGACAGCTTGATAGCGAGAATCAAAAAGCTCCTTAAGGTCATAGTTATTGAACGGAGCCGTATTCACTATGTCACTTCTATCCATATCTCCGTTAACTCTCACATAGTTAATAATGTTACGAATATATTCCTGCTGCATGGCATTGAATGTATTATCATTCAAGTATTCGCTGAACTTTTCATTCACGGTTTCCTGACTTAAGCCCACAAGACTACGCACAAATGCTGCAAGGTTGTTGATATCCGTTGTTTTATTGTAGTCTTCTTTACTGCCCAGTTCATGCCACAGGATGCGTTCCAGTTCCAACAGATCCTCCTCATTAATAGGCTCGAGATGATGAATCTTTTGAATGACGGGACTATTGATATTTTCCGTTAGATAATCAATCACTTTCTGACGATAGGTACGGATATCGATAGCCGTTGGCTCAACCCCGGCTCCATCATTGATCGTATCCATAATATCAATATCGTATTGTGCGCGTCCCTCTCCCTGGAGGAACTGCATTAAATCACGCAAACTCTGACGCAAACGCTCCAGCTCTCGCACCGAAGGCGATGCTTGCCAAAAATTATCATCCCTAATCTGCTTCAAATCATCGGCTTTTGCGAGCACTTGCGGAATGGAAGCCTTTTCTTCGAGCAAATAGTTTGCCACCTCGCGTATTTTCTTCACATCCTTGGCAGCTTCGTTCAAATTGCCATTGCATACAAGTGACAACGCGACATGCAACATACGGCAATCAAAAGCGATAGAAAGGGGGTGTCCTTGAATGCCGGAATCCAGCAAGGGGACAATGTGATTTCTCAGTTCCTGCAAAGCTACAGGAGTGAGAGCTGTCCAGTTCTCCCAATCGTTAAATTTGTCAACAAATTGCATTTCGGCTCGCACCTGAATGCGTGTGCTGTGTGATTTAATCACTCCTATCTGGCTGTGTAGTGATTTTTTGAGTTCTTCGTAATAGTCCTTGAACCATTCATCTTCCTGATATTGAATATCCTGCAAGCCATATAACATATCGGCTTGCAGAGCAAATAACCGCTGTGTCAGGCTCCACTGATTTCCCTGCGACGGTTTACCCTCGGGCAAATTGCCGAAAAATTCAAAGTTACCGCAATAATCAAAAATGCAGAACCCACTCTTGTCTCGACCGGGACCATAGATATTTTCACACAAACGGGTACCGCGTCCAATCATCTGAACAAATTTTATCTTGGAACGCACCTTCTTAAAAAACACCAGATTCAATACAGCGGGAATATCCACTCCTGTATCCAGCATATCCACCGACACGGCAATGCGGAACTCCGGATTTGTATCAAATTGTTCTATCAGGCTGTTGGCATTTTGTACATAGTTATCGACAAGTTGGCAGGTGTTGGCCGGATAGTCCGGGTACAACTCATGGAAGCAATCCACTATCATCTGTGCATGCTTGTGGTTGTAGGCAAAGATGATACTTTTACCCAGCGTCTCTCCGTTATTGACTCTCAACCCTTGCGATACCAATTCCTCAATGACTTGGCGACAGGTATCTTTGTTGAACAAAAAGCGGAACAATTCATTGCCCGGCACATTGAAATCCGGCGTGGGCATACATCTCTCGGCAAAATAATCATCCAACTGTTCCCGTTCTTCCGGTGTCAATTTGCTCGGGTCAATCCCCTCATTAATCAGAAGCGAAGTCCGATTAATGACTTTGTATCCCACCAGATAATGATCATCAATGGCTTCCTCCAGAGAATAATCTGAGTCAGGCATACCGGATTCACAGCCAAACAGACTGTAGGTGTTGGCATCCACCTCGTTCTTGGGGGTAGCTGTCAGCCCCACGAGCAGAGAATCGAAATATTTGAAAATGGAACCATAGCGATTAAAAATGCTACGATGTGCCTCATCAATGATGATAAGGTCAAACCGTCCCGATTTGAACTGTTTGTCCTCCGCATCAATGTAGTTAATCATCGTTTGGTAGGTGCTGAACATCAGGCGAGCATTGTAGTCAGGCTTATCTTTGCCGGACAATTCACAGATGCTGGTGTTCGGCATGAGCTTGGCGTAATTCTGCTTGGCCTGACGTACAAGACTGGTGCGGTCAGCCAAGAAGAGCACATTCTTCACCCAGTTATTGCGCGTCAGAATATCGACCAATGAGATGGATACTCGCGTTTTACCTGTTCCTGTCGCCATAACCAGCAAGCCGCACCGATAGTTCTTATTCAATTTCTCACAAAGTCGCGTGATAGCCGTCTTCTGATAGGGGCGATTGGTGATTCCATCATTGATACGGAGATCCGTTATATCTCCCCGCCCTCGTTGTTGAAGCATCAGCTCCAGCTCCTCTTGCGTGTGAAATGCCAGCACTTGCCTATCCGGGTACATCCCGTCCATCACCTTGGTGGTATAGCCATTGGTGTAATAGAGCACAGGCTTGTAGCCATAGCGTTTCTTCATGCAATCACCATACAAATCTACCTGGTGGCGGCCTTTCTCGGGGGAGATAGAGGTGCGTTTGGCTTCGACAATGGCAAGGGGTTTACCGTCTCGCCCGTAGAGAACATAGTCACAATATCCTAACCCTGAATCATAGGGCATTCCCTCTACCTCAATCTCAATCCCGGCCTTGCTCGGCATCGGCACATTTTCCGTTTCCATCACTTCCCATCCGGCCTCTCTCAGATACAAATCGATGTAGAGCTTGCGAGTATTAGCCTCGCTCATGTAGGGAGGCTTCTTATAGGGGATATCAGGCGCATGCTCTCTATGGTCAATAAGTTCTGCCACTGCAGAAATATTCTCAACAGCAAGCTTTGCCTCGGCCCGGCGTATAGGCGCCCCATGCTCTGCATTCATACCCAGAATGCGCACATAGTGCATGGCTTGTATCATATCGGCATCGTTGACCCAGTCGACTACTGCCGAATTGTCTATCAGCTCCAGCAAAGTCGCCTTTTCGGGAAGCTTGACTTGAAGATGCCGGTAGATGCCCTCCACGAGCTCTTTCAGCATTTCCCGGCACAACTGAGCTTTGTCTCCTCTTGTTTGAGCCGAGTCTATTTCTGCGAGCTTTGTCTTTACCTGTTCCCGATTCATAGGCGCGTTTAAGTTAGAATAATCTCCAGCCGTCAGTCTCACCTGACGGTTTTAGAATCAACTTTTTGGAAATCAATAAAAAACATTCTCATATCCTTTACTTTGCGTCATACCCTGCCGTTACTTTATCATGAATCGAAATATTCCTGCATGAAACTGTCAAACAGCTTTTGAGTTTCATCCAAGGACTGCTGGATGACAAATTTGAATTTGTCGGTCTGGCGGACAAAGCCTACAAAAGCCCTTTGAACATCTATAGGAACCTGCGGGATTTGTGATGCTTTCACTAAATCAGAAGGCACACCTTTGATGGTAGCACCGCGTTTTTGGCTTTCAAAAATTGGGCCATATTGCTCTATTACTTTTTTGACGAAGAGTAGATCGAATTTATCGGTGTTAATATCCACGAACGATAGTATATCTTGGTTTGTACACATTTCGCAGGTATTGATAGAGCTTTTGCCCACTCCAACACGGTTTCCGACCATCAGAGAGTTCGCAGGAACGATATGTGTTGAGGACATTTGAACTCCGAGCTCTGTCAGCCAATTTTGGGCAGCAGAGGCATCGATAAAGTTTGGCCCAAGGCAAGGTGTAGATACAAACGGAATATTTCCTCCAAAGTATTCTGGATGTTTACTGGATGGAGTGCCTCCAGATATCATATTACTGATACTACCAAGCGTAACTGTCGGATATCTGGATTGGATTCCGGGACCGCCGAACTGCTCCATAAATCGGCATTTGATGAGCTCGTCCAGCTTGGAGAGCTGGGTGCGACGGTGAGTGATTATTGACTGAATCTTTTCTAATTTCGAGATAATAACTTTCTGTTGATCATCGGTCGGAATATCCAATTGGATTTCATCAAGATGCTCGTTTCTAAGATTGTTAATGTTAGCCCCATTTGCTATATGCTCTATATGCTTTCTGTATGCTTGAGAGCACATATAGAAAGCGATGAATTGAGGATGTAGCTTCCCTGTAGCTCTAACAACCTTGCAAAATGCACCGAAAGTATGTTCACCTGACTTCTTATAAAGTGCTGATTTACCGACTAAAGAAATGCTACCGCTGGAGCTACAAACGAGAATATCATTCGTTTTAAGAATTTGTTCCTGTGATATTTTGTTGTTACGAACAAATTGTACACTGTCAAAATTGATACGACCCTCGCTAATATTATTTGCTCTCAGTAAGACAGTATACCCATCAGACAAGTTTTCCGACAAATCACTCGGCTTATATGATACGCCACGAACCTGTTGGATATGATTTCCAAGCCTATCTTTCATGCTCCCCCTACAAAGTTAGATTTGTCGTTCCAGTAATTGACGCAACTCAGACATTTCAGTCTGAATCTGCGCCTCCAACGCCTCAATACTATCCATGATTTCCGATGACGGAGGATATTCTATCGGGATATATACGGTTTTCTTGTATTTATTGATGCTCAGGTCGTAGCCGTTCTCTACAATTTCCTGTTTGGGGACTAAGAAGCTTTGCTCGGTGCGTTCACGGCCAGATTCAGACTCTAAATCAGCAAAGCGGGCGATGATGTCAGGTATATCGTTCTGTTCGATAGGCGTACGCTTATCATCGAGGCTGTAACCATCTGCTTTCATGTCGTAGAACCAGACATTCTCGGTACCACCGGCATCGGTGCGGGTGAAGATGAGAATAGCGGTTGATACTCCGGCGTAGGGTTTGAATACGCCGGATGGCATGGAGATGACGGCGCGTAGGTGCTGATGTTCCACCAGCTCCTGCCGTAAAGCCCTATGAGCTTTGGAGCTGCCGAACAAAACGCCATCCGGCACGATGGAGGCACAACGCCCGCCGATGGTGAGCATTTTGGTGAAGAGAGCCATGAAAAGCACCTCCGTCTTGCTCGTAGAGCAAAGCGCCGTTAAATCCCTGCTGATATTTTCCTTAAACACGCTCCCCTTGAAGGGAGGGTTGGCCATGATGAGCGAGTATCCATCACGCTCGGAATTCTCCTTGGAAAGAGAGTCTCGGTATTGGATGTTGGGATCCTCGACGCCATGCAGCATCATATTCATCGCACCGATGCGAAGCATGGATTGGTCTGTATCATAGCCGGAGAAAAGACCGGATTTGAAGTAAGCCGCATTCTGCGACTTCATCAGCTCTGTTCGCTGGTGCGTGATGATGTAGGCACAACTTTGTTGCAAGAAGCCGGCACTCCCCATGGCAGGGTCAAGAATCTTGTCTTTGAGGGTAGGTTTCATGAGCTGCACCATCATGTCGATAATGTGGCGAGGGGTGCGGAATTGGCCGTTTTCGCCGGAAGCGGCAATCTTGCTGAGCAGGTATTCATAAACATCGCCCATGAGGTCTTTGTTGTTCATGTCCAGGGCATCGATGCCATCCACCACCTTGGCCAGCACATTGCCCGTGGGAATGAGAAACACCGTGTCTTTCATGTATCGGCTGAATGCCGTATCCATGCCTTTACCAATCGATTTAATGAAAGGGAACACATAGTTGCGAATGTTTTCCAGCATGGCGATAGGCTCAAAGTTGTGGAAAACACTCCAGCGTAGGTTAAAGTATTCCGTTTCGATGCGAGGCGTTTCGCTGATAACGCAGATACCATCATGAAACACCTTATTGGTTAATGTCACGCCGAGAATGTTCGCATTTGCCTCAGCCCTCAGCTGATTATCATCCAGCAACTTCATGAACATCAGATAGGTAATCTGTTCCAGCACCGTGATCGGGCTGGTAATACCCCCTGTCCAGATAGTCTCCCAAATGGAATCAACCTTATTCTTTAATTCTCCGGTAATCATTGTTTGAAAAAATTTTCTTCCCGCTATTCAACGCCTTTCACGTCAAAAACACAAAAATACTTCAGCAGTAATCCTACCACCTTATGAAAAAACCGTCAAAAGTCTTGTTTAAAAATCAGGAAAAACAAATAAAAAAATACCTTTAAAAAACAGCTTAATCGCTGATGCCGTTCCCCATATTCCATCATAAAAACAGGGATTTCATAAAAAACCTCCCGCCCCATGGGTACAGAGGCGGAAGGCTTGTCAAAACGTAGGGAATGTGCCGGAGATGTTTTTTACTCGTCGTCTTCCGCGTCAAAGGCGGAGTCTTCGGAATCGAAGTCCTTATCCAGGTGGGCGGTGAATTTCTTCACGCGCTGCTGGGCGGGGAGCGGGGAAAGCACCATGTGCATGGTGTTGCCGGCCAGGCGCGGGGCCTGGTCCACCTGCGCCATGGTCTTCATGTCCGCGATGACTTTGTTGAAAACGTCGTAGCCAAGCTCCTGGTGGGCGTTCTCACGACCGCGGAAACGGAGCTGGAAACGGACCTTGTGGCCATGATCCAGAAAGCTTTCCGTACGGGCCATTTTCACATTATAGTCATTGGTATCCGTACCGATGCGGAGCTTGATTTCCTTAAGCTTGACGGTTCGGCTCTTGTTGTTTTTCTGGAGTTTGGCCTGCTGGTATTTGTACTTGCCGTAATCAACCACGCGGCATACGGGCGGATCGGCATTGCCGGCCACTTCCACCAGGTCCAGACCAAGAGCCCTGGCTTTTTCCAGCGCGTCGCGCGTGTTCATGACGCCCAGCTGGTCGCCGTTGGCAGTCACTACCCGCACGCGGGGCGCACGAATCCGTTCATTGATCCGAGTCTGATCGCCGCGGTCGCGGCGGCGATTTCCGTCATTATTCTTCGTTGGCTTGGTTGGCACGTCCGGATACTACTAAACTAAAAGGAATAACTTGGCAACTCAAATCACGGGAGAAATATGACGCTCCGCGATTTCCCGGGCCACGAGGTCCGCAAATTGCTCAAAGGGCATCGCCCCCAGGTCCCCCTTGTCCCGGTGGCGGACGGAGACGGTGCCGTCTTCCGCCTCCCGCTGGCCGAGCACCAGCATGTAGGGAACGCGGTCCAGGCGGGCGTTGCGGATTTTGGCGCCGATTTTATCCGGCGTTTCGTCCACTGTGACGCGCACGCCCCTGGAGGCCAGGGCGGCGCGATGCGCGGCGGCCACGTCCGTCACCTTGTCGGAGATGGGCAGCACGCGCACCTGTTCCGGAGAAAGCCAGGTGGGGAATTTCCCTTCAAAGTGTTCAATCAGAAGCCCCGTGAAGCGTTCCATGGAGCCGAAGGGAGCGCGGTGCACCATCACGGGCCGGTGAGGCTTGTTGTCCGCTCCGGTGTAATGGAGGTCAAAGCGTTCCGGCAGGTTGTAGTCCACCTGCACGGTGCCCAGCTGCCATTCGCGGCCGATGGCGTCGCGCACGATGAAGTCGATCTTGGGGCCGTAGAAGGCGGCTTCCCCAGCTTCCTCGCTGTAGTCCGCCCCCAGCCATTCCGCGGCTTCCCGCAGGGCCTGTTCCGCTTTGTCCCAGTTTTCCGGGGAACCCACGTATTTGTCGCTTTCCGGGTCGCGCATGGAAAGGCGCACGCGGTAGTCAGTCATGCCCAGCGTGCCGAAAATGGTTTTCACGATGCCCAGGCACTGGCGGATTTCCCCGGCCAGCTGGTCCGGCGTGCAGAAGATATGGGCGTCATCCTGCGTGAAACCGCGCACGCGCGTCATACCGCCCAGCTCTCCGCTCTGTTCCCAACGGTACACCGTGCCGAATTCCGCCAGCCGCACGGGAAGGTCCCGGTAGGAGTGGGCGTCATTCGCGTAAATCTTGATGTGGTGGGGGCAGTTCATCGGCTTGAGCATATAGCCCTCAATGGTGCCGGTGGCCAGTCCATTGAACAGTTCCGCGCAGGAAGCCCCCTCCTGGCTGAGTTTTTCCATGGCGTCCCGTTCCGGGATGGGCGCGTACTGGCTTTCCTGGTAATACGGGAAGTGCCCGGATGTGCGGTACAGGTCCAGCTTGCCGATGTTGGGCGTGTACACCTGGGAGTAGCCCAGCTTGTCCAGCTCTTCCGTGATGAAGTCCTGCAGGGAACGGCGGATAAGAGCCCCCTTGGGCTTCCAGAGGATGAGCCCCTGCCCCACGGATTCGTCAATGCAGAACAGGCCCAGTTCGCGGCCAAGTTTGCGGTGGTCGCGGCGCCGCGCCTCTTCCAGCCGTTCCAGGTGTTCGTCAAGCTGGGTGCGGTTCGGGAAACAGGTGCCGTAAATGCGCTGGAGCATGGGGCGGTTTTTGTCCCCCTTGTAGAAAGCGCTCGCCACGCTCATGATTTTGAATGCCTTGCAGTTGCCCGTGCGGCCCACGTGGGGACCGGCGCACAAGTCCGTAAAATCCCCGTTGCGGTAGAGGGAAATCTCCTCGTCTTCCGGGATGTCGTTCAACAGGTCAATCTTGAAGCGGGAAGGCTCACTGCGGGGGCCCAGGGCGCCCAGCTCCCCGGATTCCGCCATCTTCATGGCATCCGCGCGGGAAATGACTTCCTTCTGGAAAACCTGGTTTTCCTTCACCACTTTTTTCATCTCCTCCTCAATGCGTTCAAAGTCCTCTGTGCTGATGCGGTGGTCCAGCTCCACGTCGTAATAAAAACCGTTATCCACGGCAGGCCCGCCGGCCAGCTGGGCATCCGGCCAGAGGCGGCAAATGGCCGTAGCCAGAACGTGCGCGCAGGAGTGGCGCAGCCGTTCCAAATCAGACATCTGTTGGCGTTCTTCAAGAGTCTTTCTTTCCTTGTGTTCGGACATACGCGCATCAGTAAACCTCTCTTAAACGCTGTTGGCAAATGCAAAAAGACCTTCTTCCCGAAAATTCAAGGCATGAACGCCGCGGAAAAGCCCTTTCCTCCGGCTTCCGGATTCTTCTTCCGGGACGCATCCTTCCCCCCTTTTCGTTCGCTTTTCCCCGGAGTTCAGGGTTGTCCGCCCTGCGGCAACAGCCGCGTCAACATTCCCAACGAATGATTTACACCCGCAGCCGTTTATGCCATAGTGGCGGCCAGCGGTCATGAACATCCTCCCCCTCTCCCTTTTCTGCCTCTGCCTCTGCTGCGGGTTTTCCCGGGGCGGCCAGCCGCCAGAGGGCGCTCCTGTCCGTTTCCGGATCAATATGGATCAGGCTGCGGAAAACAAGGCTCCGTCCACGGGCCCCGTTCCGGACCAGAGCACGCCGTTGAACGCGGCCAAACTGCTGCTCCGCGCCCTTCAGGAAAAAACGGACTGGAAACACGAGCCGTACAAGTCATTGCCCGCCACTTCCCCCTTTGTAAGCCAACTCAGGCTGAAAAGCATCCTTTCCCGCATGGAGGCGGTTCAAGGGTATGTCACCGGAGCGGCCCCGGAACGTCCGCCCTTTGTGGATGAAGACTCCATCATTGCCGAAGGCGACCTGGCAATGGCCTACATCCTGCTGCCGGACAAGGCCAACCCGTACGTTTATGCGGCCACCGCCGTGGCCCTGGTGAAAAAAGAAGGCCGGTGGCAGGCGTCCCTGACTCCCGGAAGCTTTGACAACACATTCCTTCCCTTTGACGACCGCATCCGGGGAGAAGCAGAAAAACTGTCCTCGGAGGCCAAGAAGAAAATTTTCGGCCTCGCCCACCAGTACTCCGTAGCCGCCGTTAAAGCCGCCCTGGAACATATCAAGCGTTTCCGCCAGGAAAACGTCAAGGGAACAACGGACGACGAACTCAAGAACCTGCTCATCCGGGCCGTGAAGGGGGATGACCCGGCCCTCATCGCCGCCCTGCTCGTTTCCCCGTATTATACGGAATCCGCCATTACCCAGAGCGCACGCCTCATTCCCGTGGTCAAGGCCATGCGCCTCCAGGACAGAAGGGAGGAAAACCGCTATATCCAGCCTACCCACCTCAGCTTCATGACCTTTCCGAATACCATCCTGGTTCCCCTGAGCCCCCATCCGGACGACCAGATGGCCCCGAACAGCCGTGAAGAAGACCAGCAGGAGGAAGCCAATAAAAACAACGCGAAGAAGAACGGCAAGGACATCCACAGCATCGGAGCCATGACCATCCTGCCGCCGCGCATGAGCATGCCGGACATAGACAAACCCGCTCTCATTTACCGCTATGCGCTGGAAAAAACCAAGGATCCCACAGACGGCCTTCCCGTCTTCAAGATGAACCTGACGGACGCTTTCGCTTCCTGGAATCTGAAACCGGACGAATCCACCACCGCCCGCATCATGGCGGATTTCCATCGGACGTATCCTCCGCTGTCCTTTCCCACGCCGGAAGAGGCCGTAACCGCCGCCGGCCGCGCCCTGGCGAACCGGGACAGCCTGGCCATGATGCGCATGCTGGCCCCGTCCAACTTCGCCTCCGTGAAGGAATTTGAAGACGCGCTCTCCCAATTGAAAACAGTCATGGGAAGGATTCCCACCCCGCACACCAGGGTAAGGGAAAAAGACGTTCCCGAAGTCAAAGCGGCGTATATTCCCGCCGCCAGAGACGGCTGCGCCGGAATCAAGGCCACCATCGGCGTGCGTACAGCAGTTGGAAATGAATTCTCCGTCAACAACCTGCACTTCATCCAAACAGACGGCGGCTGGATGCTCGCCGGGGCCGATGCGGAACAGCCGCTGGAACTGGAGGCCCCCAAGGCTCCCTGATCATATCCGTCCCGGAACGCCATGCCTTCCTAAAAACCTTTTCATTACCACACCATGATGAATCTACCGATACGGCCTCGCCGCAACAGAAAATCCGCCAACATCCGGGGTCTTATCCGGGAAACCTCCCTTTCCCCGGAACACCTCATCTATCCCGTCTTCGTCCATGAAGGGACCGGGAACCAGCCCATCCCCTCCCTGCCGGGCTGCACGCGCTGGAGCGTCAAGGGACTGGTGGAGGAAGCTAAGCGCCTGATGGATCTGGGCATCCGGACGCTGGATCTTTTTCCAGCCATTCCGGATGAGAAAAAAACGCCGGACGCCTGCGAAGCCTGCAACCCTGACGGCCTCATCCCGCGCACCATTTACGCGCTCAAAAGCGAAGTGCCGGGCATCACCGTCATGACGGACGTAGCCCTGGATCCCTACAATTCCGACGGCCATGACGGCCTGGTGGAATTCCGCTCCGACGGAACGATGGAAATCCTTAACGACGATTCCGTGGAGGTTCTCTGCCGCCAGGCATTGTGCCACGCGGATGCCGGGGCGGATATCGTCTCCCCCAGCGACATGATGGACGGCCGCGTGGCCGCCATCCGCGCCACCCTGGATTCCGAAGCCCTGGACGATGTCTCCATCATGGCCTATACCGCCAAGTACGCCAGCGCTCTGTACGGGCCGTTCCGCGGAGCTCTGGAGAGCGCGCCCAAGGAAGGGGATAAAAAAACCTACCAGATGGATCCCGGCAACATCCGGGAAGCCCTTAGGGAAGCGCAGCTGGATGAAGCGGAGGGAGCGGACATCCTGATGGTGAAACCCGCCACATTGTATCTGGACGTTATGGCCGCCATGCGGAAGCATGTGACCCTCCCCATAGCCGCCTACCATGTCAGCGGGGAGTACCTGATGATCAAGTCCGCCGCAGCTTCCGGCTGGCTGGATGAACGGGAAACAGTTCTGGAGACTCTAATATCCATCCGGCGCGCCGGGGCCGATATGATCCTTACGTATTACGCCCCCCAGGCCGCCGAATGGCTTCAACAACGCTGACGCCGCGCGGCCACCGTACCGGAGGTGGACGTACGGGTCAGAATACCTCCCTCCGCATGTCCACCTCCACAAAAATCATTGTCGGCATCGTGATCGTCGTCGTTATGGCGCTCACTTCCTTCTGGGGTGTTTACGCTCCTTCCTTTTCGGAAGCCTATATACTGCCCGTCCAGATGACGGCGGCTGACGGAACACCGCTTGGCGATTTCCTGTGCCGTCCTGTACCCGGGGAAAACGGAAAGACGCTCCTGGTCTTCCGGGATGCGGATTTCCTGCGCCAGACTACGGGCGGCATGGTGCATTCCAAAATCATCCTTTCCTACAAAGGCACGCCGTTCTTTGAAGGAATCGTCCCCGGCCCCATGGAGGCCATTGAAATTCCCTCCGGCAGCCTTCCTCCCCCCTTCCGGGAACTCCGGCATAACTGAGGATGCCCCCGGGAAGCCGGCCTGTTATGGCATTGTTACTGAAAGGGCGCAGGTTTCTCTATACAACAGGTGAAACATTGTGGTTTTATAGAATCAAACGATGAGTGATTCAGCCTATACCATTCTGATTGCGGAGGACGACGACAGCATCAGGCATGCCCTGACGGACGTTCTGACCGCATCCGGCTACGAAGTGCTGGCTCTGGAAGAAGGCCTGGCCGCCATCCATGCCGTGCGGGAACGCAATTTCGACCTCGCCCTGCTGGACGTGGCCATGCCGGGCGCGGACGGATTCCAGGTGCTGCAGGTCATGTCTGAGGAACGCCCCGGAACGCCTGTCATCATGCTCACGGCCCGTGGAGAGGAGGAAGACCGCGTGCAGGGGCTCAAGCTGGGGGCGGACGACTATATTGTCAAGCCGTTCAGCATCCGGGAACTGCTCGCCCGCATCGAGGCCGTTCTGCGCAGGTCTCCGGAACGGCCGCGCCAGCTCCGGGAAATCAGGATCCCCGGCGCCACCCTGGACAGCGCCAACCGCCTGATCACCTTTAAAGACGGGAGGGAAACCTCCCTGACCGCGCGGGAATTCGAATTCCTCACCTATATGGCCACCCACCCCAACCGCGTTATCACGAGGGACGAACTGCTCCGGCGCGTATGGGACGTGGACCCGCGCCTGACGGATACGCGCTCCGTGGAAATGACCGTCATGCGTCTCCGGGACAAGCTCGGGGCCGCCTCCGCCTCCCCCCTGGAGACGCTTAGAAGCCAGGGCTACCGCTGGAATTCATCCTTCGTTTCCTGATCCGTGAACCGGCGCATACGCATCATTCTGCTGGCAATCAGCCTGCTGCTGGTCATCGGCACGCTCGGATGGCTCACCCATGTTCTGCTGGTGCAGGCGGAAGAAACGGGGCATTCCGAACAGCGTATCAGGGTGGAAGCCCTGGCCCATGAAGCCAAGCTGGAAATGGACCGCCTTCTGACCTCCTTCATCACATTCGAACAGGCCCGCGGCTATTTTGAATACCAGCCCGTTTACGCCTACAAACGCCCCTATGACCTGAGGATGGGCGCCCCGGCCCCCGGAGAAGCAACCCGTGGTTCCAATCTCGCCGCCTACCTGCCGGACTACGTTACAGCCTTCATTCAGATTTCCCCTGCCGGGCGCGTAACCGGCCCCGCTCTTCCCCCGGAGCTTGCCGGGCGGCTGAATGAACAGAAGGACCTTTACCAGCGGCTGAACGGCAAGGTCTCCTCCCTTACCTCCGTTCCGTCCAGCGGAAACCTCTGGACGGATATCCGGAATGAAATTCTGCATGAATCTCCGGAACCGGAGCCAACGGTATCCGGCGCTCCGGCACAAGTGGAAACTGTCACTTCCTTCGTTCCCGTGGAAGACGGAGGGAACCTTTACATCCTGCGCCAGGTGCACACCAGCCGCGGCATTTATTTGCAGGGGGCCCTGATGAACATGGACAACCTGAACAGACGCCTGCCCGGCCAGGTAAAGATGCTGCTTCCCCACAGCCGCCTGGCAACCTTCGACCCGTCCTCGCCGCCCCCGGAGGAAACCCGGCAGGCGGGCGCACTCCCCTTTGCCAACGCCCCCCTGATTTTCCTTCCGGGAGACACCGGAGCCGTTCCTCTTCAGGACCACAAAAAAATGCTGACCTGGACGCTCACCCTCATCTGGAGCATGGTGCTCCTGGGTGCGGCTGGGGTCATCTGGCTCATGCTGGGAACCTTCCGCCTGGAACAGCGCCGCGGGGACTTCGTCTCTGCCGTCACCCATGAACTCCGGACGCCCCTCACGTCCTTTTCCCTGTACACGGAAATGCTGGAAGACGGCATGGTGCCGGAACAGAAAAAGCCGGAATACTATGCCAACATGCAGCGGGAATGCCGTCGTCTGGAACACCTGATTGAAAACGTACTCTCCTACTCCCGGCTTCAGCGGAACGCTATTCGCCGCGCGCGGGACACGCTCACCTGTCAGGAGCTTTTTGAACCCATTGCGGAAAAAATAGAACGCCGCCTCCGGGAGGCGGACATCAGCTTCTCCTTTGCCCTGGCCCAGCCCATCCGCATCCTTCCTATTCATACGGATGCCGTTTCCGTAGAGCAGATTATGGACAACCTGACTTCCAACGCCATTAAATACGCCAAGGGGGAAAACGCCAAAGTCCAGCTCACCGTCCAGGCGGACCGCCACAACATCGTCATCCGCTTCCGCGACAACGGCCCAGGAATTTCTCCGAAAAACCGCAAGCTTGTCTTCAAGCCCTTCCGGCGCACAAAAGACGCTACCAACAGCCGGAAACCCGGCGTAGGCCTGGGGCTGGCGCTGGCAAGGGACACGGCACGTTCCCTGGGGGGAGACCTGAAACTGGAATTCGGCACCCTGGGGGGAGCCAGCTTTCTGCTGACGATTCCCAAATCCTGAACCTGCCAGCGGGACAGCCGGGAACCAACCGGAATTCGCCTCCCGGTCCGTACGGAAAAACCTTCCTGGTTCCTCCCCTGCCTTTCCCGGACATCCCTGTAATATCCCATCCGGGATGCTATGCGCTTGCCTTCCCGTGACGGATATGTGACATTGAACTGCAACGCACGAACAGGGGAAAACTTTCCGCTTGCTTCCCTTCCGGCGCGGCGGAACGAACAAACGCATGGACATGCCATCATGAGCAAAAGGATTTTGATTACCGGAGGCGCCGGCTTCATCGGCTCCCATCTCAGCGAACGGCTTCTCAGGGAAGGCCATGAAGTTATATGCATGGACAATTTCTTCACGGGCAGCAAACAAAACATCCTCCACCTGACGGATTATCCCGGATTTGAAGTAATACGCCATGACGTTACCGTTCCCTATGTCATGGAAGTTGACCAAATCTACAACCTGGCCTGCCCCGCCTCTCCTCCCCATTATCAGTTTGACCCCATCCACACAATGAAGACCTCCGTGCTGGGCGCTCTGAATATGCTGGGCCTTGCCAAACGGTGCAAGGCCAGAATCCTCCAGGCCTCCACCAGCGAAGTATACGGAGATCCCATGGTCCATCCCCAACCGGAAACCTACTGGGGAAACGTCAACCCCGTGGGTGTCCGCTCCTGCTATGACGAAGGCAAAAGATGCGCGGAGACCCTGTTCATGGACTACCGCCGCATGAACGGGGTGGACGTTCGCATCATCCGCATCTTCAACACTTACGGACCGCGAATGAACCCTAACGACGGAAGAGTAGTCTCCAACTTCATCGTCCAGGCGCTGAAGGGGGAAGACATCACCATTTACGGAACGGGCAAACAGACCCGGAGTTTCCAGTACGTGGACGACCTGGTGGAGGGGATGGTGCGCATGATGGATACGGAAGGTTTTTCCGGCCCGGTCAACCTGGGTAATCCAGAGGAATTCACCATGCTGGAACTGGCGGAAAAAGTCATTGAAATGACAGGATCTTCTTCCAAAACAGTATTCCGCCCTCTGCCCTTGGACGACCCGACCCAGCGCAAACCGGATATTCGGCTGGCAAAAGAAAAGCTGGGGTGGAAGCCTCATATTACGCTGGAAAAAGGGTTGGAAAAGACCATCGCCTATTTCCGGGGCATTCTCTAGAAAATAAGGTAAGTCAACCTCAGCGGCTGCTGAAAGGATTTCAATTGCATGCCGCTCCCCAAGGCAGGCAGCCCGGAAATTACGGGGCCATTCATTTACCGGGGGTGCGGCATGCCAAACAGCCGGATATTACCCGTTTTTGACTGGCTCCGAAAGAACGGCTCCGCTAGCATAAGATGTTATGGAACATGCCAGCAACAAGGAAATCTATTCCGTTCAGGCAACCGTCCGCACTTACGAAAGCGGTGCGAATGGCCTGATGAAACCGGAAACGGTTCTGCACTGGTTTCAGGAAATAGCGGAAGCCCATGCCTCCTGCCTGGGTTTCGGCTATGATTTCGTAACGTCCCGCAACCTGGCTTGGGTGGAAGTGCGCATGGATGCGGCCGTCAGCCGCCTTCCCCGGTGGAAGGAAACGGTGGAACTCCGAACCTGGACGGCCCAGGAAACGCCTCTGCTGGCGCGCCGCAACCTGGAAATCAGGGATGCCCAAGGCAACTGCATCGTTGCAGCAAGCTGTCTGTGGGCTGTCATTGACATACGCCGCAGGCGTCCTGTGCCATTAAACAGGCATATCAGCTCTTTCCCGGATACCCCATGCAAAGAAACGGTGGCTCCGGTATCCATGGACATTTCGGGACTTCTGCCGATGATCAGGGAATGGACGGCGGAACGCCGGGATACGGATTTCAACCGCCACATCAACAATGCCGCCTACCTGGTCTGGGCTCTGGACTCCCTTCCGGACTCCTGGCTAAAGAACCACCAACTGACGGGAATTCACCTGCATTTCAGAAAAGAAACCCATGCGGGAGATTCCATGAAATCCCTGCTGTTCTTCCGGGACTCCCTCACCACCCACCACCTCATGCACGGAGATGAACTGCGGGCGGAAGCGGTATTGGAATGGAAAACCGCTGAAATCGCATAAAAAAGGCCCTATTGCTCGCGTTCCGTTCTTTTCCGGCTCCGGACAGCGGAGAGGGCTTCCGGAAACATTTGGCGCGTTTTTACAGATTTGAGGAGAGGATGAGGCGTTTCACGG
>ERZ827490.413-NODE-413-length-70189-cov-7.777526_pt1 | contig 70189 bp, 62 predicted proteins | sample MGYA00519770_ERZ827490 | MGnify/ENA primary metagenome ERZ827490 (study PRJEB31778, sample SAMEA3449324) | human gut metagenome | biome: human gut; feature: human-associated habitat; material: faeces | place: United Kingdom | collected 2010/2012 ... | reverse complement strand
AGAAAACAGTAGACGGTCCTTCTAAGAAAGACTGGAGAGGTGGCCGTGGTATCCTTGAAAATATCATCCCTTCTTCTACAGGTGCTGCTAAGGCTGTAGGTAAAGTTCTGCCGGTATTGAACGGTAAACTGACTGGTATGGCTTTCCGCGTTCCGACTTCTGACGTTTCTGTTGTTGACCTGACAGTAGTTCTGGAAAAGGCTGCTACAATGGACGACATCAAAGCTGCTATGAAAGAAGCTTCTGAAGGCGAATTGAAAGGTGTACTGGGTTACACAGAAGATGCAGTTGTTTCAACTGACTTCCGTGGTTGCTCTAACACTTCTATCTTCGACGCTAAAGCTGGTATCTCTTTGGATGACAACTTCGCTAAGATCGTTTCTTGGTATGACAACGAATGGGGTTATTCAAACAAAGTTTGTGAAATGGCTCGCGTTATCGCTGGTAAGTAATCAAATACAAATCAGTATATGGAAGCCGTCCTCCGCAAAGGGGACGGCTTTTTTTATTATCTTTGCTCCATAATGAAAACATATCAACTTATAACGATACTAGGCCCGACCGCTTCCGGCAAAACGCCTTTTGCCGCAGTGCTGGCCGACCGGCTGGATACGGAGATCATCAGTGCCGATTCACGCCAGATTTACCGTGGCATGGATATCGGTACCGGGAAAGACCTCGCCGATTATACAGTGAACGGTAAAGCAATCCCCTATCATCTGATCGATATCTGCGATCCGGGATATAAATATAATGTATTCGAATATCAGCACGACTTCTTCCGTGCTTACCAGGCCGTACAGGAAAAAGGCAAGCTCCCTATCCTTTGCGGTGGAACCGGCATGTATATCGAAGCGGTATTGAAAGGATACAAGCTGCTGGATGTTCCCCAAAATCCGAAGCTAAGGGAATCTTTGCAAGGCAAGTCGCTGGAAGAACTGGAAAAAATACTGGCCGGTTACAAAGTATTGCATAACAAGACAGACGTAGATTCCGCACAAAGGGCAATACGAGCCATCGAGATTGAAGAATATTATAAAACCGAGGCCCCCGATGCAAACGAATATGATCCGATCAACAGCCTGATCATTGGCATAAACATCGACCGGGAACTAAGGCGCGAAAAAATATCCAGACGTCTGCGTGCCCGTCTGGAAGAAGGCATGGTAGACGAGGTAAAAGGTATCATTGCCTCCGGCGTCAAACCGGAAGACCTCATTTATTACGGATTGGAGTATAAATATCTCACACTATACATCATTGGTGAACTTTCTTACGAAGAAATGGTTTCCCAATTAGAGATAGCCATCCACCAGTTTGCCAAACGTCAGATGACCTGGTTCCGCGGAATGGAACGCCGGGGTTGCACGATCCATTGGATAGATGCCACGTTACCGACAGAGGAAAAGATCAGGCAAACATTGGAGTTGTTGGAACAAAACAATATATAACAATTATGATAACAGTTAACGATTTTAAGAATAAAGATAATTTCTTCCTGATGGCGGGTCCTTGTGTAATCGAAGGGGAAGACATGGCGCTACGTATCGCCGAAAAGGTTATCGGCATCACCGAGAAGCTGAATATTCCATATATCTTCAAAGGTTCATACCGCAAGGCAAACCGCTCCCGCCTCGATTCATTTACCGGGATCGGCGATGAGAAAGCCTTAAAGATTTTACGCAAAGTAAGCGAAACATTCAACGTCCCGACCGTTACGGATATACACGAAACCCATGAAGCCGCCATGGCTGCCGAATATGTAGATGTCCTGCAAATCCCGGCTTTCCTTTGCCGTCAAACGGACCTGCTTGTCGCCGCCGCACAAACCGGAAAGATCGTCAACATCAAGAAAGGACAGTTCCTTTCTCCCGGAGCCATGCAATTCGCCGTACAAAAGGTTGCCGATGCAGGGAATGACAACGTCATGATCACCGAGCGGGGAACTACATTCGGTTATACAGACCTGGTTGTCGATTACCGGGGCATCCCGCAAATGCAGGATTTCGGCTATCCGGTCATCATGGATGTAACCCACTCATTACAACAGCCCAACCAGACATCCGGCGTAACAGGCGGTCTGCCGGCATTGATAGAAACAATAGCCAAAGCCGCTATTGCTGTCGGCACCGACGGTCTCTTCATCGAAACCCATCCGGAACCTTCCAAAGCGAAATCCGACGGAGCCAATATGCTACAATTAGATTTGCTCGAAGGCTTATTAACACGTTTAGTCCGCATCCGTGAAGCAATCAAATAAATGTCATGACTTTTGAAAACAAAAGAAGGGACCTTCGCAAATGAAAGTCCCTTCTTTTGTTTTCAAAAGTCATATCTTCGTTATCCCATCTTACTTATCTTTCTCAGCTTATCCTCATCTATCAACTTGATCTTTCTACCGTCGATAGCAATGATACGCTCAGTTACAAATGTCGATAAGGTACGGATAGCATTGGAAGTAGTCATATTCGACAAGTTTGCCAAATCTTCACGAGACAGGTAAATACTCAATGTAGCCCCGTCTTCTTCCAGACCGTAACTATCTTTCAGGAATAATAAAGATTCCGCCAGACGACCCCGGATATGTTTCTGGGTAAGATTAACGGTACGTTCATCCGCCACTCCCAAATCAAACGATAACTGACGAATAAAAAACATTGCCAGATTTGGATTACCCATCAGCAAGTCCGTCACTATTGTCATCGGTATCAAACAAACAACAGATGCTTCAAACGCCGAGGCATTTGTCAGGTAATTTTCCTGAGCGAAATTAGCACGGTAACCAAAATACTGCACGGGTTTGATCATGCGGATGATTTGGCTGCGACCGCCGACACCTTCCTTAAAAATCTTTACCTTACCTCTCAGCAAACACATCATGTCCCTTGGTTCGTCGCCCTCGCAATAGATCAACTCGTTACGTTTGAAATGCTGGATCGTCGAATTATTACGGAGAACTTCCCGCTCTTTGTCGGTCAGTACTCTCCATACTTCTGCTAAACTGGCCGATAGATCGACCTCTTCTTTTTGTTGCTTAACCACGACTGTTTTATAACATACTTATGAAGCACAAATGTACAACTTTTCTTTTGAAATAATAAAATGTTTAATACGATAAATTGTATTTATAATTACATTTTACTTTCTTTTACTACTAATTTGAATTTTATTCGTTACGTTTGTAGCAAAAGGGGTGATATTTTGTTGAAAAGGTACGTTTTGATATTTGCTCTGATTTTATTGACTATAAATGCTGCCGCCAAACAGGAAAGCACTTATAGAAGTAAAGTGTTGCCTGATTTAAAAGAAAAAACAGAATCGTCCGTAAAGGCCGATTCCATTATGAAAGAGGTAATTAAAAACGCCGAAAAATACCAGCATGTCCTTTCAAAGTACGAAGCGGAAATATATATAAAAGGGCGTACGGAAATACTGAAACAGAACTTTCTGATACGTTTCGCACATCATCTCTTCCCGGTCGACAGGAAAAACAAGGACATGATCTTCGAAATGGTAAGTGAGTCGAAATTCAATGCTCCCAACAATTTCCTGCACAACTTCCAGGCCGTAAACGGAAATAGTATCCCCAACAACAAGAAACAGCAGGAAGCATTGAGTTTTCTGAACCTCAATGTCTATTCTTCTACCATATATAATGAAGGTATCATCACTCCTATGACCAACCAGGCTTCCAAATTCTATACATTCGACCTGGAAAGTGTCAATGACACCAGCGGGCTCAAGATCTATAAGATACGGTTCATGCCCAAATTATGGAGCCAGAAGCTAATCTGCGGCGACCTGTATATCCGAGACCAATCGTGGATCATCGACAAGATAGATGTGAACGGACGTTTCGATTTTGCAGAATTCAACCTGATCATGACTTTCGGACGCGATTACCGCCGCTTTATCCTTCCGGATAAAGCCAGCCTGTATCTGCGCTACCATGTCCTGGGGAATGCCATTGCCACCAGCTACCATTCTTCTTTCAAATACAAAGCGGTGGAATGGGTGGAAGAAGATAACGAAACGCAAAGAAAAAGATCACTGGACCTGACCGGATATTATAAATTATCCTCAGATACGGTTCCCATCATTTCAGACACGACATTCTGGAACAAAAAACGCGATATTCCTTTGACAAAAGAAGAAGAGAAGTTATATCATGTCGCCAACAATACGAATGAACAGAAAATAGATTCTGCGAATATCACCAAATACCTGAAACTGACAGAAAAGTTCACGAATACCATCAGCATGGACTATAAAACGACCCGCCTCAAATATTCGGGAATATTCAACCCGTTCCAACTGGGATATTCAGGGCATAACGGAATAACGTACAGGCAACGTCTGCGCATCAGCAAAACTTTCGACAAAGATCGCCAGCTCCGTTTCCGTCCGGACGTCGGTTTTGTATTTAAGCGGAAAGAAATCTTTTTCACCGTGTCCGGAGACTGGGAATATCTGCCGGAGAAAAAAGGCATATTGAGCCTCTCGATCGGTAATGGTAACCAGAGTTATTCTTCAGCCATTATGAAAGAGATAAACGAGCAGTTGAAAGACTCTACATTTAATTTCGATGACCTAAATCTGGAATATTTCAAACACTACTATGCTGAAATACGCAACAACATCGAACTGTTCAACGGATTCCAACTATGGACCGGCGTTTCCTACCACCGCCGGATACCGGTAAAAAAGAAAAGTGATATTTCAAATCCCGGAGAAGGGATAGAAGAAATCATCAATGATAACTATCATGACTTTACTCCCGTCGTCGGCTTTTCCTATACGCCGCGCCAGTATTACTGGATGGACGGATATCGCAAAGAATATCTGTATTCCTATTATCCGACCATTTCAGTCGAATTTGCCCGTGCAATCCCCGGAGTAGGTAAAAGTTCCGGTGATTACGGACGAATCGAAGCGGATATTCACCAAAGCATCGCACTCGGTTTGTCCAGAAAACTCAATTATCACATCAGCGGAGGCATTTACCTGAATCCCAAATCTATTTACTTTGCCGATTTCCGTTATTTCTCACGCCGCCAGTTCCCTGAATCGTGGGGAGATGAATTCGGAGGAGTCTTCAACCAACTAAGGAGTTTCTGGTTCAATGCATCCGACAAATATGTGCAAGGACATATTATGTACGAAAGTCCCTTCATCCTGTCACAACTTTTCAAGAAGAAAACATCTAAGTACATTCTGTCTGAACGCTTTTATTTCAGTCAACTGTGGACACCCGTTTTGCCGAGTTACACAGAGGTAGGATATGGTTTCGGTAACCATATTTTCAATGTTGCCGCCTTTGCCGGATTCGATAGATGGAAATACCAGAATATCGGCCTCAAGTTTGCCTTCGAACTATTTTAATAGGACATTTGTGGGCGAACGATCATTATACCGCTGTTACGCTTGATACTTTCCACATATTCCTGTAAAGGAGCTTCGTTGACTATCACTTTCTTTTGCGTAGTAGAGGCATGGATAAAAGTCAGTTTATCCCCTACCCGGCAAACGACACCGACATGAGATATATCCAGACCTTTGATTGTTGTGACAAAACAAACGATATCTCCGTCTTTTATGCCTGTTGCGTTCCGGTTTATCTCGGTTTCCGGTATATAATAATAAGGACGGGCGTTGATCTCTTTCTCTTTCGCGGCAATCCGGGCTGTCAATTCCGGATTTTCTTTCAATGGCTTATAACTATCGGGATGCGTCGACATAAAAGAGACATTCACCGGCAGGGAGATGCCTCCGGCCGCTGAAGTAACATCCTCCACTATTCCTTTGCGCTGGTTCTCGAAAATCCAGTCGGTGGTATAATGCAAGCGATCGGTATAGTCATGAATCTCTCCATTCCGGTAACGAAGTGCCTGTAAATTCTTACAAAAGGTTTCAAACGAAGGGTTCTCACTTTGAATTGTCCGTGTCAGGGCAACTACATTCTCCACCAATGTCATGCAATCCATCTCACGCAGGTTGACAACCAACCTTTCCGGCTCCATCTCTAATGTTGCAGCCACATAAGGAGTGCCTAAAAAGAAACGTGCCGTTTTAACCATCAATTCACCGGTGGGCAAAGATTTATTTGCTTTCATCTCTGAAACATACTGGTCAAAGACAACCCGGTCAGCCTCTGTATAAGAAACCTTATCCGCCGCTTGCCCACAGAAACAAATTAAACAGACTAAGAATGTCAAGAAAATCGTTTTCATAAATTCAATATTTATCAGATTTGAATATTACTTTTCTCTTGATAGAAAAGTAACCAAAAGATCAAGGTTGCACTTTCGTTTTCAACAATTCCTCCAACTTAATCAACTCGTCCCTGAACTGAGCGGCCTCAATAAAGTCTAACTTCTTGGCAGCTTCCGTCATTTGCTTTTTGGTACGTTCGATTGCTTTTTCCAGCTGCGGACGAGTCATATACTTAACAACAGGATCGGCAACCAGACTTGGTTCCGGTTCGACATAAGCATACGGTTCGGCTGTAGCCGGCTGTTTCTCACCCAGAAGAGAGACGCTGGTCTTGACAACCTGCCGGGGAGTAATGCCATGCTTTTCGTTATAGGCAAGCTGCTTTTCTCTGCGACGGGTCGTTTCGTCCATTGTCAGTTGCATACTGGCGGTTATCTTATCTGCATAGAAAATAACCTTTCCATTCACATTACGGGCAGCACGTCCGGCAGTCTGCGTCAGGGAACGGTGAGAACGAAGGAACCCTTCTTTGTCTGCATCCAGAATAGCCACCAGAGAGACTTCCGGTAAATCCAGTCCCTCACGAAGCAAGTTTACCCCAATCAGCACATCAAACAAACCTTTCCGCAAATCATCCATAATCTGGATACGTTCCAGAGTATCCACATCACTATGGATATAATTACAACGTATTCCCATCCGGGTCAGATAAGCGGTCAACTCTTCCGCCATACGTTTAGTCAGCGTCGTGACCAGGACACGTTCATCTTTAGCCGAACGCTGCGTTATCTCTTCCATCAGGTCATCGATCTGATTCAATGTCGGACGAACCTCGATAACCGGATCGAGCAATCCGGTCGGACGAATCACCTGGTCGACAACAATCCCCTCGCTCTTCTCCAGTTCGTAATCGGCCGGAGTCGCACTGACATAAATAGCCAACGGGGTCATCGATTCAAATTCATCAAACATTAGCGGACGGTTATCCATCGCCGCCGGCAGACGGAAACCATATTCTACCAGATTCTTTTTACGGGAATAATCTCCCCCGTACATGGCCCGTATCTGTGGGATCGTGACATGGCTTTCATCGACTACCAACATAAAATCTTTCGGAAAATAATCGAGCAGGCAGTAAGGACGTTCACCGGCCATCCGGCCGTCAAAATAACGGGAATAGTTTTCTATACCCGAGCAATGTCCCAACTCGCGAATCATCTCCAGGTCGAAGGTTACACGTTCATACAAACGCTTCGCCTCATAATGCTTGCCAATCTCTTTCAGGAAATTCACCTGCGTACCGAGGTCGACATCGATCTGGCCGATAGCCATATTTATACGTTCCTGGGTGGTGACAAATAAATTGGTCGGATAAATATTCAGTTCATCCTGCTCGTCAATCTCCTGTCCGGTCTTCGGGTCGAAAGAAGACAGACGGTCTATTTCATCGCCCCAGAACTCGATACGGTAAGCCACTCCGTCAAACGATTCGATTGCCGGAAATATATCGACCGTATCTCCGTTTACCCGGAAACATCCACTGTTAAACTCTAACTTATTGTTTACATATAAAGCATCGACAAAGCGGCGTAACAACTTGTCGCGGTCAATCTGCATTCCTTTTTCCAGATGGGTCACCTTTTCGGCAAATGCCGTCGGATCGGCCATACCATACAGGCAGGATACGGAAGAAACAACAATCACATCCCTTCTGCCCGACAACAAAGAAGCTGTCGTACGAAGACGGAGTTTATCTATCTCTTCATTAATCTGCAAATCCTTCTCGATATAGGTATCCGTAGTAGGCAGATAAGCCTCCGGCTGATAATAATCGTAATAGGAAACGAAATATTCTACGGCATTATTCGGAAAAAAGGCTTTGAACTCGCTATACAACTGCGCTGCCAGCGTTTTATTATGACTTAATATTAAAGTAGGACGTTGTACCTCCTTAATCACATTGGCAATAGTAAACGTCTTTCCCGAACCTGTTACTCCAAGGAGCGTCTGGAAAGGCACACCACTCTGAATGCCCTCCGAAAGAGCCGCTATTGCTTCCGGCTGATCTCCCGTCGGGCTGAATGGTGATGATAACTCAAAATTCATTATTCGTATAGTCCTTTTTTAGGTATAACTATCCAGAGTATCAAATAAGCTATAACCCCGGAAAACACAGTAAATATACTCAACAGTATATAGCCGACACGTACCAGCGTCGGGTCCCAACCAAAGTAATCTGCAATACCGCCGCATACTCCGGCAATCATTCCATTATTCGAACGATAAAGTCTTCTTGGTGCTTCTTCTTCCATGATGTCTTATTTTTTGTTTCGTAAAGATAGTATATATATCTATATGGCAGAAGTAATCCGGTTACAAATTGAACCAGTAATTCATCTTCAGCATAAAAGTATTCGTTGCCGGAAGGCCGAACATACGGTCCAGGTTATTCCCCCAGCCTGTCACCCGGTGGTTGTCCTGGTTAGACATGCGATGCTCCCAGACAAAATAGATCGTAGAACCCGGCAAATATTCCCAACGGGCCACCAGGTTGGAACGGAACTCATTAAAACTAAAGTCCGGATTCCTGAAGGATGCTTCTCGTCCCCCACTTTTTAGATGATAGCTTCCGTCCGAATAACCGATTTCATCTCCGGAAAAGAGATGGAAACGTTTGTCATACGTACGGGATTCCGTATCCGCTGCCTCTTTAAAATCAGAGAACTTCGCGGTCGAGGTAAACGGGGAACCATAGAACTGTATGGAGATATCCGGAGTGAGATTGACCTGCAAACGCATTGTCAAGCCATACGTTTTCTGGTCCATATGCCCCATCAGATAGATCAGCGAAGGGTCTGTCCGGGCGGGAGATGCCGATGCCGTTAATGTTCCGACATACTGCATATTGTCCGTATTCCAGGCATAATCCACCTGCCCCGACAAATACACATGGTTTCCTAAGCGGAAAGTCAGGCTGGGCGACAACGTATTAAAACGGTTATACCCGTCCAGATTATGATTTCCTTCATATTTCAACATGAACATCATCCGCTTTGCCTTATCCGTATTCACTTTAACCGAAGTCTGGAAATAAGGATTCAACCGCATATCCCAGCCTCCGCGAAGCAAACGGCTATCCAACCGGTTCCAGACGAAAGTTTCCTTCATATCCATTTCATAACGGCTCATTGTCATACTCTGCCAGCGAAGGGCGACATCGTTGCTGAAAGGAGTTCCCCCATAATTCCACTGGTTTTTCTGGGTAAACGTAAAGGCATTATAACGGAATAACTTCCAGATATCCGTTTGCCGGTACACCACTTCCGTTTCATTCGTCCGGTTATCCGCTTCTTTCATATACCCCATGTCATTCAGGTCGAAACCGGGAGACGACCAGCTAAAGGTTTCCGAGAAAGCCCACTTGGCATTTCCCTTCCGTCCGACTTTCACATAACCGCCGGTTCCGTTCAGAGAACGGCGGTCAGGGTCCACTCCCAGATAACCGGATGCCGATGCACGCTGATAATAATGAACCGGACTGGTTTGCCGGACAGCTATCGCCTCTTTGCTTCCGTTCAGGGAACTGAACATTCCCTTTACATCTATATAATAAAGACGGTTCTTGAAATACTGGGTAAAATCTATTCCTGCCGTAAAAGCGTTACGAACCATAAAGTCTTCCAGATAAGGCTGGTCCAATGCCCGATTGACGGATGTGACCATTCCTCCAAGCAGGCTATTTCCTTTCCAGTTTTTCTGTACGCGGGCTACTGTATAGTTTGTCAGCGGCTCCACTACTTCAACATCTTCAATCCCGTTACGGGTCACGTTAGCGGAAGAACGGGCCGTTACGCTCTGCACCACGCCTACTGTCACTCCGCGTCTGTTCGTCCCGGTCAGCTTCAGGGCACCGATGATAGGAACATTGTCTTTGCTGTCTGCAAAACTGTTGATATTGTCGATTCCCTGTGGAGTATATGAGGGAGCGGCACCGATACGACGGGTATAAAACATCATGTCACTGCCATTGGCAAAATCAAGGATATGTTTTCCCTCCAGGAAGAAAGGACGTTTCTCGTCATAAAATGTTTCGTAAGCCGTCAGGTTCATCACCGAAGGGTCCAGTTCCACTTGGCCGTAATCCGGATTGACCGTCAGGTCCAGCGTAAAATCCGAAAGGGCGAACTTCGCATCCAGGCCGACATTTCCACCCCAGCTATGTCCTTTCTGATAAGGACTTCCGGCAACCTTCGGTTCATTCCGGTATTTTCCCATCACATACGGAAGAAATTCAATGCCACGAGGTTTCGGCAAATCGTCCATCCCGTGCATCTCTCCGAAAGAAAAGACATGTCCGTTATTCTTCAGAGGAATCATGCTCCAGTTCTGAACCTCATTATTCTGACGTCTGATACGGCGGACATGAAGTCCCCAGATGCCATCATCGGAATGCTGGTTATATCGTAATTGGCTGAACGGGATACGCAATTCCGCCGTCCAACTGGAATCAGCCATGTCAATATGAGTCTTTCCTTCCCATACGGCATTCCAGCTTAAATTGACATTCAGCTTATCGGTCACGACCAGGTCAGTCTTGTTTCCCCCCAGATTGATATTAAACTCCGGAGCGGCCCGGTAATCATGATACGTATCAAAGGCAACACTGATAAGGTCGCCCATGCTGTTATCGTCGCGGTTGCCGATAAAGCGGTTCATCTTTTCCGGATGGCTTTCCTTACAATAGACACCGACATAGATATACTTATTGTCATAGAATAGTTTCACACGGGTAGGCGCATCCGGCATTTGCCGTTCATAAGGAATAATCTGAACAAAACGGTCGGACCACTCGCCCTGCTTCGTCCAGAAATCTTCATCCAGGCGCCCATCCATAACCGGCTTCGCCCCTGTCACTTTCGTTATATTATAAACACGTTTGTATGCCGCTTCAAAAGGGACAATAGAATCTTGTTGCGCCTTACCCAGGGCACAAGACAACAACAAGGCAACAAAGGACAATCGGTATTTCATCTCATCAGTTACAAATAAGCAGCCACTTTATTCCGGTCGGTTTCTACCGTTTCAAACTCCGAAGAGACAATACTACTTCCCATCGGCACATTTTCATTCCGGTATTCCATTTTACTGTAAACGATGCTACGGGCGGAAGTATGAAACTCCTTCGCTCCTGTTTCCGCTTCGAGTTTCGCGATATTGTTTTCACGGACACCGCATCCCGGCATGATAATGATGCGTCCGTCAGCACGCCTCACCAATTCGGCAATCAGAGGAATACCTTTAACGGCATCCGATTGCTGGCCGGAAGTCAGGATACGGTCGCATCCGAGTTCAATCAGTTGTTCCAGTGCCGCAAACGGGTCACGGCAGACATCAAATGCCCGGTGGCAGGTTACCGACAACGGTTTGGCAGCCTCCATCAGTCTGCGCATCAACGGAACATCTATATCTCCCTCTTTAGTGAGGCATCCGAAAACGACGCCGTGTACTTTCAGTTGTTTACATAATTCAATATCCAGCAGCATAGCATCTATCTCCGCCGGAGTATACAGAAAATCGCCGCCACGCGGACGGATAATGACATTTATATCAATGGTAGAAGTCAATGCCTGCGCTGTTTTAATTTCACCATAACTGGGAGTCGTTCCCCCTTCAGGGATACCGGCGCAAAGCTCCACACGCTTAGCTCCTCCGGCTTCGGCCTCTACACAACTTTGTGCCGAGTTGGCACATATCTCGATTATACGGGTTGGTTTCATAGGTTTGTCTTTATGTTTGTTTTCTTCCATACATTAATTATAATGATACAAAGGTACGATTCTCTATTTCAGAACAAAGACGCTCCGGCTGACGACGACAATTCCATAGTATATGTATATAGACGTATTCGGGGTGAATAGTATATATAACTTTTGTACAATCTATTATTAATGAATGATATTCCAACGAACCAACATCCTTTAATAAAGGTTCTACAAACCCCAAATAAGGTTGTGTCTTTAATAAATTTATATCCGATCGATATTTAGTCCTTACTCTTTTAGCAGTTTGCATCCCAAAATTATGACGGCAATATCCTATAATCTGAGCAAGATCATCTAAAGCCAAAGGATGCCATATAAGATTCATAGCATTCTATCTATTATCAGATCAGCTTCATCTCCCTTAATGCCAATCCCAGCTATTGCATCTGACTCCGTTTGTTCGAGTCGTTGTTTTACTTCGTCCAGCGTATAGGAACAAGGTACATTTTCACTAACGGATAGCCATTTACGAAGTTCTCGCCGTACTCTATCCAATACTTCACTATTATCAATGTTAAGTATTTCCCGGATAAGTTCGGTTTTACGAGCTTCTAATTCAAATGCTGTCATATTCAATCCTCCTACTTTTTAGATAGATACAAAGATAGTTTTTTTGCATCTAACAACAATCATTTTCCCTCTTAATTACAGATAAGAGCACGGCGTTGTTTCACCTGTACGACCTGCCGGCTTTCACAATGACCTTGTGCCGCCCACCACAACGACCTTGTGACGCCCTGCACAACGCCCTTGTGACGTACAGCACAAAGGCCTTGTGACGGGCGCCACAAAGCCTTTGTGCAAATTTTCTCATAAAGAGAGGACGCTATTCTATTTCGGGCCTGTCGCCGCCTCCCCCGTCGCCGGAAGTAGTAAGCGGGCGTTCGAATTCGATGGTACGGGGTTCTTTCAGCAGGCCGGTACCCGTAGTGTACTGTGTCACAATGCGCAACGTATATTGCGTGCCTTTCGACAGGGTGGCGGGAACCTGTATCTGTACGAATTTCGGATCGTTGCGGCGCAGGCGTCCGGTGGCCTGTGTAACGGCGCCGGAAGCGTCGATAAAGAAAACGCCTACTCCTTCCGCATCACCGGCTATGCGAACTTTATCTCCTTCGATATCGATCGTGTCGCCGATAGTGATCGTGCTGTCTACTGCGCCTGTCGCACCGTCGGTAACGCGGTTGATACCGGCTCCGCTGTCTTTTACGCCCAGCACTTCGACGCCGACTTTTGTCAACGCTTCGCGCATCTGGCTGGAAAGCGTTATGTCGAGCGTTATTTTATGGCGGGCCGGGTCGAACTGGTCTTTTGCCGTGATCCAGCTGCCAGCGACGCGGGGAGTGAACTGGCAGGTTTCGGTCAGTACGCTGTAGCCTTGCTGTACCTTTTCGCGGATAATACGGTCGTGTTGATTGATGATCGACAACATGGTGTCGAATTTGATTTCACTGCCTTCCACAACGATGGCACGGGCGATGTCTTCGTTGCGAAAGGTGTTTTTCATGGTGGAAACTTCGGCTGTATAGTCGTTATCCACATCTTTGGTAAGAAGATTGAGCCGTAGCCAGATCTTCCAGAAAAATTCGTAAACTGCCATTCTGATTTAAGTTTAAATATTAATAATAGTATGCTACTGCTAAAAAAACAGTCAGCAGAAACAAAGATATTCAAATCTTCGGTTCCGCTGCTATGTATTGCCGTTTATTTTACTTGGCAGGGAGGTCTTTGATACAACGGGCACCATATTTGGATTGCGGGCAACCTGTTTCCATGGCCGGTTGCGGTGTACTGTAACTTGTGGTATTTGCATTATCCGGCCAACCCTATTGTTTTACTTATGTATTCCCGGTTTTATCAATTTCCTTGATAAGATAAAAAAACATATAGCCACATAATTTAAAAACCGGCTTGTTTTACATATGTATGTCCAATAATAATGGCTGTGTAAGTATTATGATTACATTTGCGTTCAGTAAAGCAGCAAGGCGATGAACTCAGAAAAACTAAAGGGCCATATATTGATTTTGATAACAAATATATTGTTTGCTATCAATATGCCCATATCCAAATATCTGTTACCTTCCCATGTGCAACCCGAGGCGCTTACCATCATGCGGATGGGATCTGCCTGCCTGTTGTTTTGGTTAACTTCGTTATTTATCAAACGGGAAAAGGTAACGATAAAAGACCTGGGACTGCTTTTTATCTGCGCCATGTGCGGGGTAGGCATCAATCAGGGACTGTTTATTGTAGGGCTGAACCGAACCTCGCCGGTGGATGCTTCCATCATCGCAACAGGCGTCCCTATCTTCGTCATGCTACTGGCAGCCGTTATCCTGAAAGAGCCGATCACCAAGATGAAAGCCTTGGGCGTATTGATGGGATGCATCGGGGGGATATCTTTGATCCTGGCATCCACACATGCTACGGGGCAAGCCAGCAGTCTGGAAGGTAATCTGATGATCATCGTCAGTGCTTTCGTATATTCCATCTACCTCGTTTTATCCAAACCGTTGAGTTTACGTTATTCAGCGGTAACGATGATGAAATGGATGTTTCTTTTTTCCACGTTGGTATTATTGCCTTTTACTTATCGACATGTTCTCGATACCCCTGCTTTCCAGCGGGAAACACTCAATATGCAAGAGCTTGGAGCCATCAGTTTCGTACTGATCGGTGCGACATTCATTCCTTATTTATTAATACCTATGTCGCTGAAACGCATCCGCCCGACAACGGTGAGCATGTATAATTATATACAACCGATTATCGCTTCACTGATTGCGGTCATGATAGGGCAAGACACATTCTCTTTACAAAAAGTATTATCGGCAGTCCTTGTTTTTACCGGGGTTTATCTGGTTACACAAAGTAAGAGCCGGGCAGATTTGGAAAAGGAAAGCCGTTGAAAAAGCTTTTGTACAAACTTGTTAATCACCTTTATAGCCAGAACCTTTATATATTTTATTTGTTTTAAGCAGAAAAATATACGTCACAACTATGGATAGTGTAAGTACTTCTAACAAAACACCCAACAAAAGTATGATATGGCTTATTGCCATATTGGTTATCGCCGTCATTATTGCCTTTCTATGGTGGTGGAACTATCGCAAATATATTTCGACTGATGACGCCAACCTTGACAGTTACCGGGTAAGCGTCGCATCACAGGTCATGGGACCGATGGTCAGGCAATATGCCTGGGAAGGCGATACGGTCAAAGCCGGCATGCTCCTTGCCGAACTTGACAGCAGCGGTATCGTTGCAGAGTTACAGGAAACCATTGCCCGCCGTGAACAGACGATAGCCAACCTGAAACTGGAAAAAGAGAATCTCAACACTGCCATCAAGAACCTCCAACTGGCAGAAATCGCTTACCATCAGGCAGAAGTGAACTATCTACGTGACCAAAAACTATACAGCACCAATGCCGTTTCGCAGGAAACATTCCAAGATGCGGAAGACTCCTGGAAAAGTACAGGCATAAAAGTAGAAGTAGCCAAAGATCAGATCAAGGTCTCACGGGCACAGATCACATCCGGTGAAGCGGCAATCGCCTCAGCTGATGCAGCGATAGAATCCACCCGTGTTTCATTGGGATATTATCGCATCACAGCTCCGGTCGACGGCGTGATTGCCAAACGGTGGTCGCTTCCGGGTGACATGGTTCAACCCGGACAGACACTCTTTACAATCAATGAAGGGAAAAACCTTTGGGTAGCCGTTTATCTGGAGGAGACCAAGTTCCGGACGCTCCGCCTCGGACAGAAAGCCGATTTCACGCTGGACGCCTACCCCGGACTCACCTTTTCCGGAAAGATATTCTATATAGGTACAAACACAGCTTCGGAGTTTTCATTGATCCCTCCTAATAATGCTTCCGGCAATTATACCAAAGTTGCCCAGCGCATCCCGATAAAAGTCTCCGTCGACCAGGTAAAAAAAGGAAAAGAAAATACCCGGATGCCGAAACTGGTATCAGGCATGTCTGCAACCGTTAAGATTATCAAGAAGCAATAATGGGTAAGAACGGAAATACAAATGATAATGCCTACAAATGGCTGGTGTTGGGCAACATCATGATCGGGACATTTATGGCCGTGCTCGACTCCACCGTCGTGAACACCGGACTTCCGGCTATCATGGGGACGCTCGGTGCCAGTATCAACACTGCCGAATGGGTTCTGACAGGATATATGCTGGCTATTGCGAGCATCCTTCCCGCAGCCGCCTGGCTGTCCGACCGGTTCGGATACAAACGGATTTATTTCCTTTCTTTATTGGTATTTACTTTCGGTTCGTTCATGTGCGGAAACTCCACCTCGATCGAAGAACTTATTTTCTGGCGTGTAATCGAAGGCCTTGGATGCGGAGCAATCATGCCTGTCGGAATGGCGATTGTCAGCAATGTTTTTCCTCCGGAGCAGCGGGGAACGGCACTCGGTTTCTGGGCCATCGCTTCGGCAGCATCCGTCTCGTTCGGTCCTTCCATCGGCGGTTATCTGGTCGACAATCTGAACTGGAACTATATATTTTATGTAAATGTACCGGTCGGGGCTCTCGCTCTCTTTGTAACAGCCATCCTGCAAAAAGAATATAAGGCGGAGACAGTACAGCCTTTCGATATTCCGGGATTCATCACTTCCGGCATCTTCCTGCCTCTGTTCATGTACGGGTTATCGGAAGTCAATTCGTCTACCAACACACAAGGCTGGAACAGTCCTGTCGTATTAGGCTCGATGTGGATTTCCGCACTTATGTTCATACTCTTTATTTATATCGAACTGACGGTGAAGCATCCGTTAATCAACCTGCGTATATTCAAAGACCGCAATTTCACCCTGGCAAACGTGATGATGTTCATCTTCGGGGTCGGCATGTTCGGAAGCACTTTCCTGATTCCCCTTTATTTGCAGAACAATCTGGGATATTCAGCCCTCCAGGCCGGCATGTTCTTTATCCCTGTAGGAATCATCCAGGGATTTTGTTCTCCCACTGCCGGAGCACTGGGGCAGAAGATAAACCCTAAAATACTGATTGCAGGCGGACTGATCCTGATGGCACTCAGTTTCTATCTCAACATCTTCCTCTCCTTCCTGACCGAAAAATGGTATATCATGATGAGCCTCTATCTTCGCGGCATCGGCATGGGAATACTTTTCACCCCATTATTAACTTTATCATTAGCCCGTATCAGTGTCGTACAAATGGCACAAGCATCGAGTATCACCAATATCGTCCGCCAAATGGGCGGCAGTTTCGGTGTTGCCATCTTCAGCCATATGCTTACCCAACGCACCAGTTACCATACCCAACGCTACAGCGAAGCATTAAATTATACTGGTGAGATATATCACCAGACAATAGATAAACTGAGTTTCTTCGCCTTACAGACAACCGGCACCACCGAAGAGACAGCCAAATCACTCGCCGAACAGCTAATAATCAAACGTCTCGAACTAGAAGCATACATAGGCGGCATCAACGATGATTTCTATATCGCATTCATCGTCACCTTGCTTTGTCTGCTCCCGGTGTTCTGGTTACGGCAGGTGAAAAAGGGCAAAATAAATAAACAATAGTAATCATCATACCCTCTTTTCCTATCAACTTTCCACTATTTTATCACTTTCTACTGAAAAAATGCTTGCATTTGAAAAATAATGTGTAATATTGCCCCTGCAATAAGATATGAAAACTAGAAAAGTAAAAGAATGATTGCAGGTATAGCATATTATACATGGGCATTGATGACCCCTTGGGGGGTTAGAATTTACAAATAAACAAGAGCAGCGGCCACGTCCTGCATTGTTGCAATCATTTGTATTGCATCCTTTATGCCGGTTCTTTCCGGTTCTTTTTATCAATTAATTTAGTTACAAATATATTGTCAGTTGTCAACCGTCAGCTGTCAATTAAAATAATACATACCGATGAAAGTATTGAAATTCGGCGGAACATCCGTAGGTTCCGTGAATAGTATTTTGAGTGTTAAGAAGATAGTAGAGGCTATTGAAGAGCCTGTAATCGTTGTCGTATCTGCATTGGGCGGCATCACGGATAAGTTGCTGGCAACCTCATCCATGGCTGCCAAAGGGGATGTCGGATACGAAAGGGAGTTCTCCGAAATCATAACACGTCACCTGGATGTGATTCAGGGTGTTATCCCCGACAAGATGCAGCGCATCGAAGTGCAGAAAAAGGTCATGAGCCTGCTGGACGAACTGGGTAATATCTTCAAAGGTGTGTACCTTATCAACGACCTGTCTGCCAAGACTTCCGACACAATCGTCAGTTACGGCGAACGCATTTCTTCACTCATCGTGTCGAATGTCATTGAAGATGCCAAGCTGTTCGATTCCCGTAAGTTTATCAAAACGCTCAAGCAGTTCAACAAACATATCGTTGATTTCGAACAGACAAACCAGCTCATTAAAGAGACTTTCAACCCGCTACCAAAAGTATCGCTGGTTCCCGGCTTTATCTCTTCCAGTACGGAAAACGGAGAAGTAACGAACCTGGGACGTGGCGGTTCCGACTATACTGCCTCTATCCTGGCTACTGCGCTTGATGCCAACGTTTTGGAAATATGGACGGACGTAGACGGTTTCATGACTGCCGACCCGCGCGTCATCAGTTCAGCCTATGTAATCGACCGGCTGACGTTTACCGAAGCGATGGAGTTGTGTAACTTCGGAGCCAAGGTCATCTATCCGCCGACGATTTATCCGGTATATCATAAGAATATTCCGATCCGTATCCTGAACACATTCAATCCGGAAGCGCCGGGTACTTATATTTCCAAGGAAAAGGTAAAAGAAGAAGGGAAAGCCATCATCAAAGGTATTTCCTCTATCAACGACACCTGCCTGATTACCGTTCAGGGACTGGGCATGGTTGGTGTGATCGGTGTAAACTACCGTATCTTTAAGACATTGGCAAAAAGCGGTATCAGCGTATTTATGGTATCACAGGCCAGTTCCGAAAACAATACGACTTTCGCTGTCCGCAATGCCGATGCCGACCTGGCCGTGCAGGTGCTGGATGAAGAGTTCGCATTGGAACGCGCCCAGGGTGATATGAACGATACGGTGGCCGAAAAAGACCTGGCAACAGTCGCCATCGTCGGTGAAAACATGAAACGTACGCCAGGTATTGCCGGTAAACTGTTCGGTACGCTGGGCAGTGCCGGTATCAGCGTGATTGCCTGTGCACAGGGTGCTTCCGAAACAAACATATCATTTGTTATCAAGCACAAATATCTGCGCAAGGCCCTGAACTCTATCCATGATTCATTTTTTCTGTCACAATATAAGGTGTTGAACCTGTTCATTGCAGGTGTCGGAACGGTAGGCGGTAACTTACTGGAACAAATCCGTATCCAGCAACCAAAACTGATGGAACAAAACGGCCTGAAACTAAATGTTGTCGGTATCGCCAACAGTAAACGTGCCCTTTTCCTTCGTGAAGGACTGAACCTGGAAAACTGTATCGACGAACTGAAAAAGAACGGCGAAGAGAGTTCTCCCGAACATCTGAAAGAAGAGATTCTGAAAATGAATATCTTCAACTCCGTATTTGTGGATTGTACGGCAACCCCGGCTGTCTCCGACCTGTATGAAACGCTGCTCAACAACAACGTTTCAGTGGTAGCTGCCAATAAAGTAGCCGCCTCGTCCTCCTACAGCAATTATATCAAACTGAAAGAAACGGCCCGCCATCGTGGCGTCAAGTTCCTGTTCGAAACGAACGTCGGAGCCGGACTACCTATCATCAATACGATGAACGACCTGAGAAACAGTGGCGACCATATCCTGAAACTGGAAGCTGTTCTTTCCGGTACATTAAATTATATATTCAATACGCTCAGTGCCGATATACCTTTCAGCAAGGCAATCCTGATGGCAAAAGAGGAAGGTTACTCGGAACCCGACCCCCGCATCGACCTGAGTGGAAAAGACGTATTGCGTAAACTCGTCATCCTGGCGCGTGAAGCCGGTTACAAAGTGGAGCAGGAAGATGTAAAACGCAACTTGTTCGTGCCGGATAAATATTTCGAAGGTTCGCTCGACGATTTCTGGTGCAAAGTGAAAGAACTGGATGCCGAATTCGAAAACAAACGCCAGCAACTGGAAGCCGAAGGCAAACGTTTCCGCTTCGTTTCCAAAATGGATAAAGGTGTTTGCGAAATCGGCCTGCAAACAGTCGACAGCCATCATCCGTTCTACGAACTGGAAGGCAGCAACAACATCATCATGATTTCCACCGAAAGATACCACGAGTATCCCATGATAATAAAAGGCTACGGAGCCGGAGCCGATGTAACGGCCGCAGGTGTATTCGCCGATATAATCTCTATAGCCAATATTCGGTAAGAAAAGGAATGAATTAAGTTAATACGAAATGAAAAGTATAATAATCCTGGGCGACGGCATGGCCGATGAACCCATTGAGGCACTTGGAGGTAAGACTCCCATGCAATATGCAGATACTCCTTATATGGATAAGCTGGCTGCATTGGGTGTTACCGGACAAATGAAAACGGTTGCCGACGGGTTCCATCCGGGCAGCGAAGTTGCCAACATGGCCGTATTAGGATACGACCTGCCGAAAGTTTACGAAGGACGTGGCGTACTGGAAGCTGCAAGCATCGGTGTCACCCTTCAACCGGGTGAAATGGCGATGCGCTGCAACCTTATTTGTGTTGAAGGAGATATCCTGAAAAACCATTCGGCCGGCCATATCTCCACCGAAGAGGCCGACGAGTTAATACAATTCCTCAACGAGAAATTAGGCTCCGACAAAGTAAAATTCTACACCGGTGTCTCCTACCGTCACCTTTTGGTTATCAAAGGAGGCGACAAACGGCTGGATTGCACGCCGCCCCACGACGTTCCCCTCCATCCCTTCCGCCCGCTGATGATCAAACCGGAAGTGCCGGAAGCACAAGAGACTGCTGACTTATTGAATGACTTGATTCTGAAATCCCAGGAAATATTGAAAGACCATCCTGTCAACCGCAAACGTATGGCAGCCGGAAAAGACCCGGCAAACAGTATCTGGCCCTGGTCGCCCGGTTATCGTCCTGCCATGCAGACCATGCAGGAGATGTACGGTTTCAATAAAGGGGCCGTTATTTCAGCCGTCGACCTGATTCGCGGCATCGGCGTTTATGCCGGTCTTGAAGTTATCAGCGTGGAAGGCGCCACCGGATTATATGATACCAACTACGAAGGCAAAGCGCATGCCGCCCTCGAAGCACTGAAAACAAATGATTTCGTCTACCTCCACGTCGAAGCCAGCGATGAAGCCGGGCACGAAGGAGACGTAGACCTCAAAATAAAAACAATCGAATATCTGGATAAACGGGCCATCCGCATTATCTATGAAGAGTTGCAGACATGGGACGAACCAGTTGCCATTGCCGTACTTCCCGACCATCCGACTCCCTGTTCGATCCGTACACACACCAATACCCCCGTCCCCTTCCTGATCTACAAACCCGGACAAGAGCCTGATGCAGTGACCTGCTTCGACGAGTTCAGTGTCCTGAACGGTAAATATGGAGTTTTGGAAAAAGATGAATTTATAAAAGAATTATTATGAAATATTACAGCACAAACAAACAAGCTCCCCTCGCCACCCTGGAAGAAGCCGTAGTAAAAGGCCTTGCCGGTGACAAGGGATTGTATATGCCCGAACGTATCGTCCGTTTGGATGAGGGCACAATCAACAATATGAAAAATCAGTCTTTCCACGAAATAGCCTGTACGGTTGCCCAGGCTTTCTTCGGTGAAGACATCGAAACGGAAACGTTGAATGAAATCGTAAAAGATACTTTATCGTTCGATACCCCTGTGGTAAACGTCTCTGAAAATATTTACAGCCTTGAACTTTTCCACGGTCCGACACTGGCCTTTAAGGATGTCGGCGGACGCTTCATGGCCCGCCTGCTGGGATATTTCATCCAAAAAGAAGGACTGAAACAGGTTAACGTACTGGTTGCCACTTCGGGAGATACGGGAAGTGCCGTTGCCAACGGTTTTCTGGGTGTACCGGGTATCCACGTGTATGTTCTTTATCCCAAAGGAAAAGTCAGTCCTATCCAGGAATGTCAGTTCACAACACTGGGGCAGAATATCACCGCCCTTGAGATAGACGGGACTTTCGACGATTGCCAGGCGTTGGTAAAATCGGCTTTCATGGATGACGAACTGAACCGCCACATGAAACTGACATCAGCCAATTCCATCAACGTGGCCCGCTTCCTCCCGCAATCATTCTATTATTTCAATGCCTACGCACAACTGGATAAGCTCGGCAAAGCCGATAACCTGGTCATCTCCGTTCCCAGCGGGAACTTCGGAAATATCACCGCCGGTCTTTTTGCCAACTGGATGGGACTGCCCGTTAAACGCTTCATCGCTGCCAACAACCGCAACGACGTATTCCTTGAATATCTGAGAACAGGCGTTTACACCCCGCGTCCTTCCGTAGCCACGATAGCTAACGCGATGGATGTCGGCGACCCGAGCAACTTTGCCCGCATCATGGATTTATTCGATATCTACGGCGACAAACACCATGAAATATGCCAGCACATCACCGGCTACCGTTTCACCGACGAAGAAATCGAATACACCATCAGATATGTATATGAAAACGACGGCTATCTACTTGACCCGCATGGTGCCTGCGGCTATCAGGCTTTGATACAATATGCACTCGAATCTGACGAAACCGGCCTCTTCCTTGAAACTGCCCATCCGGCGAAGTTCAAAGGAACCGTCGACCGTATCCTCGATGCAGACATTGAAATTCCGGCCAAGTTACAATCCTTTATGAAAGGGACGAAACAAAGTGTCGAACTCAGCAAAGACTTCAAAGCGTTCAAGGCTTACCTGATCACACAGTAATCATAGCCTGTTCCGTCCGGTATAGAGATTGTCCCTAGCGGTAGGTACGTTGCGTCCCTATCCCTAGGGACAACCTGTACTTACCGGTAGGTACAAGTCATACCTACCAATAGGTACAGAGTGTACCTACTGGTAGGGAGCATCCCGATGTAGCACGCTTCCTACCCTCCGTACAGTACAGATGACACATTACCTATCGCCAACCATCAGCTCCTCCAGGTACTTTTTCAAAATAAGCGCATGATTATGGTCCGGACTCTTAGAAGCATATAGCAACGTGACGACCGGATATTGACTGATCTTCTCCACAAATGCCTTTGCTGCCTCCGAACCGTTCAGCTCTTTGCTATACAATGCGGCAAACTCATTCCACCTTTCATCGGGTGCCTGATGAAACCACTTTCGAAGTTCTGGAGAGGGAGTTACATCTTTTTCCCACAAATCGAAATGTGCCGCTTCCTTTTTCATACCTCTGGGCCATAGCCGATCCACAAAGACCCTGTAACCATCCGTTGGCTCCGGATCTTCATATATCCGTTTCAATTTTATCTGTGTCATAATTATTTATCCATATTCCATTTATAAACAGCTTTTACAACCTTATTGTTACCATAAATCATCTTCAAATATTTTCTAATATTCCCGTAAACTTTCCTGTTGCCTATGATGTTTATTAAGTACAAAACATAAATAAACAAAATTATGAGTACAACAGTAAAATCAGAACAAAAAGAAAAAGCGACCCGCACTTCCAATAAAGAGATCGCAACATTTATCGGAGAACTTTTCTCATTCAACAGTAGTCTCAAACTTTTTCACTGGAGCGTAACCGGAACCGGCAGTTATGCTAAACATATGGCATTAGATGAAGCCATCGCCTCCTTGCTGGACGTGATTGACAGAATCACTGAAACAACATTCGCCTTGGTAGGCGACCTCCAGATTGCCATCCCGGAAACCAAAACTCCGAAAGACATCGTAAAACATGCATCAGATTTCTACAACTACGTAGAAAAACACAGAGACCTGTTCCCTGAAGCATTCTCACAATCCATTATCGACGACTATCAGGAAGCAATCCAGCAATTACTTTACAGATTAGTCAGATTGCAATAACATTACCAGGTGATCTGCCAGTTATTTTTTAGAGTTTATATATTTACACGGAGGAGTTGTTTTCAAAGACAACTCCTTTTATATTTTTTTACCCCGAAGTATCTTTATTTCATAAACAAAACTATCTTTGTCCAATGGGACAGACAGGAACAAAGAAACTCGAAACAGATATACAGACCCGTAATGACTTATGCGTTACGCAAAATCCCTACGGAGAATTTGATCTGACCGGTATTTATACCGAGACTCAGTCTAAAGGCGGCCGTAACGTACTCCAAAACTGGGTTACCCATCCTGTTAACAATATCCAAACACTCCACTACCGCATCGAATCCATTCGCGCCGGTGGAATACCCAGCTTCGAAATAGACGGGAACACCCTGGACTTCATCGAATATTACCTGAATTATAATGAGCCGTCCCCCACAACCGTATTAGGCGTCCTCTCCTACTACCAATGGTTAAAAAACAAATTGCAGAAAAATCCGTGGAACTATATTAAAAGCCGTGGATGCTTATATTTATGTGAATTGATCCGGGAATTACGCCAGATCTCATCTCCCATAGAAGAGTCCGCACAACCGGACATTATCAAACAAACACTCCGGATGATACGTTCCTATGTGGACAGCAATGTTTTCGCTTCAATCCCGAACAGGGAAACCAGATTAACTTGTTACGAAATAGACCAGTTCGACTACATTTTCCGCAATAGGGGAAAAATCGCTGTACGAGGGATACTTGATATTGTATACGAATTGGACGCCTTTCGTTCCGCGCATCAAATAGCTAAAGAGAAAGGATTTTGTTACCCGGAATTACATTCTGGCGACACAGAGTTGGTCATACACAACTTTTTCCATCCGGCTTTGCCGCAAGCCGTACGTAATGACTGGCATTTGGAGGAAAAACATATCAATATTTTCACAGGTTCCAATATGGCTGGCAAATCGACGACTCTGAAAGCGTTATCGTCGGTTATTTGGTTGGCTCACGCCGGATTACCGGTACCGGCAACTTATATGCGTTGCCCGGTATACAAGGGTATTTTTACTTCCATCAATTTACCGGATTCTTTAAAAAGAGGAGAAAGCCATTTCTATGCGGAAGTATTACGTATCAAAAGCATACTGGAAAAAGTCAAGGAAGAAGATGCTTATTTCATCGTGTTCGACGAACTCTTCCGGGGAACAAATGCCCGCGATGCTTATGAGGCTTCGGTCATCGTTCTCAATCTGCTGAAAAAATATCCGCAAAGCAAATTCCTTCTCTCCACCCATATCATAGAACTTGCGGAAGCCTTTTATACAGAAAAAACATGTCAGTTCAACTACATGGAATCTGAAATAAAAGACGACCGTTTCCTTTGTAGCTATCGGTTGAAAGAAGGAATTTCCGAATCGCGCATCGGCAGCTGGTTAGTCAGAAAAGAGCTAAACACGCCTTAATCGAGTGCCCACTGCTTCATCTCATACATATCCAGATACTCTTCCCATTCGGGATCGACTTCCGTATAAATAGAAATAGGTAACAGATCGAACGGAGCGAGTGCCTCATTCAGACGTTCGCCGAAAACGCGGACTGTACGGGTGTAGAAAACCCATATCTTCTCTCCTGCCCCGGTATAAACAGCGGTAAGGATGGAGAGTTTATCTTTTTCCATGGCTTTCCGCAATGTTTCCTGTACGTTCTCCATCTGTTCGGCAAGTGCATCCATAGGCATTCCTTTCTCATCCCCTTCATATTTCCAGGTTATTTCAACACGTTCCTTGAATTTACCGGACTGGATAAATTCCGTCAGTTCATCGCGTCCGCTTACTGTTACCAAATGCCCGTCTTCGTCTTCCGACAAGGCTGTGAACCATTCATTACTTAATCTCATATATTTTATTCTTTGTTATTTACATTTTAGAATCATTTTTCCGTTTCTTCCACAGCTGCCAGCTATTAAATATATTCTGCCACAACACATAAGAACCCGGACCGACCGAAGAAACCGGGTCGAGATAAGTATAAGACATCCAGATGGCGAGCACCGTGTTCTTTTGTCCCAGGGCCTGACCGGCACTGATGCGGTCTTTATAAATAGTTCCGATCCGTTTTCCGAGAAAGAATTGAAGGGCGCAAGTGACAAAACCGGCCAATGCGATCAATATCTCGACCTCTACCGGAATCGTACTGTGGGCAAGCGATTTCACAGTCTGAGCCGTTACGATGGCCAGCGCCATCCCCCACATATAAAAAGCCAGGTCATGGAAACCTAACAAAAAATGATGTATCTTCGGAAGACAATACCGGAAAAACAATGCCAGAAAAAACGGGAAAAGCAACAACGGAAATACTTTACTCAAAATCTTCAGAAAAGCGGTGAAGAAAGTAACGTCCGTATGAGGCTCGACCAAAGGAAAGATCAACGGCACAGCTACCGCCGCCAGAATATTCGATAACAGGGTATAAGTAGTCAGACTGGAAGCACTCCCACCCAACTTACCCGTAATAACAGCCGCCGCTGTCGCCGTCGGACAGATCAGACAAACCATCGCTGCTTCAAAAACCTCCCGATAGGAACCTCCCATAGGAACAAAAATCAACAGGGCAGCCAGGGCACATGAAGAAACAATCTGAAACAGCAACAGCCATCCATGCCACGGAGACGGCATCAACTCCCGCCAATCCACTTTACAAAAAGTAAGTAATAACTGACCAAAAATCAATAAAGGAGTAAGATACGCAATAAGCGTGTTCATAAACGGTTTTGTCGGCTCCAGAAAGGTGAAGTTGGCAAACATCAAATAACCCAATACACCGGTCAGCATTGCAACAGGCAATGTCCAGTTCTTCAGAAAGTTCAACATGAGACCTATCTTTATATTTTCGGCGCAAAGATATATAAAAAAGCCCCATCCGGTAACGAATGAGGCTTCTTATTTACATATGCCTGTTTTTCATTATTTTCTGAACGGCGCTTTGACCACCTGTGCTTTCAGATTACGGTTACGTACTTTCACAAAGAATTCTGAACCGGCTTTTGCATATTCGGGCTTCACATATCCCATACCGATACCTTTCTTCAACACCGGCGACATCGTTCCGGATGTTACAACACCGATAACCTGATCCCCTGCATCCACAATTTCATAACCATGACGGGGAATACCCTTGTCTACCAATTCAAACGCACACAATTTACGGGTAACGCCTTCTTTCTTCTGGCGTTCCAGTTCTGCCCGGTTTGTAAATTCTTTCCCGTCTGCGAACTTAGTGATCCAACCCAGTCCGGCTTCGATCGGAGAAGTCGTATCATCCAGATCATTGCCATACAGGCAGAATCCCATTTCCAGACGAAGTGTGTCGCGGGCACCTAAACCAATCGGCTTGATACCTTCCGGCTTGCCGGCTTCAAAGATTGCATTCCAGATAGTCATTGCATCATCCGGATAGAAATACAATTCAAAACCACCCGCACCGGTATAGCCCGTATTGGAAATGATTACATTCTTACAACCGGCAAACTCTCCGGTCACAAAAGAATAATAAGGGATAGACGAAAGATCGACCGGAGTCAGGCGTTGCAACACTTCAGTTGCTTTCGGTCCCTGGATAGCCAGCTGGGCAGTACGGTCGGAAGAGTTTTCAAGCTCTGCTCCCACTGTGTTGTGACTGACACACCAATCCCAGTCTTTTGCAATATTTCCTGCATTTACGACCAACAGATATTTTTCCGGTTCATAGTGATAAACCAGCAGGTCATCCACAATACCACCTTTATCATTCGGGAAGCAAGTATATTGCGCCTTACCCAATGGCAAAACAGATGCATCATTGGAAGTGATACTCTGGATAAAAGCCAGCGCATTCGGGCCTTTTACCCAAAACTCTCCCATATGAGATACATCGAATACACCTACACCATTCACAACGGTCATGTGTTCATCGATTATGCCGGTATATTCGATCGGCATATTATAACCTGCAAATTCATGCATTTTTGCTCCCAATGCGATATGTACATCGGTAAACGGAGTCGTTTTCATGTTATTATTACGTTTAAGATTTTTGAGCCAGAAGCTCGGTTATTTTTATAATTGTTTGCATACTCTTTTCCAATGAGTTGACCGGAAGGAACTCATAACGTCCATGGAAATTCAACCCGCCGGCAAATATATTCGGACAGGGCAATCCCATAAATGACAAACGGGCACCGTCCGTTCCGCCGCGAATCGGTTTAACCAACGGTTTAACACCGACAGACTCCATGGCTTCAAAGGCCAGGTCTACGATATATTTCTTCGGTTCAACCACTTCACGCATATTATAATATTGGTCGCGAAGTTCCAGCGTCGTACTGCCCGGATGGATTTCGTTCATACGTTTTACCCACATCTTCAACTGTGCTTTCTTTTCTTCAAACAAAGTGCGCACATGGTCGCGGATGATATAGGACAAGGAGGCTTCCTCTACCGTACCCGACATATTGGTCAGATGATAGAAACCTTCGTACCCCTGCGTATGTTCCGGACGTTGTGAAGCCGGCAGCCACGAAGCGAACTCGATAGCTAGCAACGAAGCATTCAGCATCTTGTTCTTCGCATAACCCGGATGAACGTTCAAACCTTTAAAAGTTATTTTGGCAGCTGCCGCATTGAAGTTTTCATATTCCAGTTCGCCAATCTGCCCGCCGTCGATCGTATAAGCCCATTCACAACCGAATTTCTCCACGTCAAAATGGTTGGCCCCTTCCCCGATCTCCTCGTCCGGAGTAAAACCGATACGTATCTTGCCATGTTCGATTTCCGGGTGATCCTTCAGATATTTCATAGCAGCGATGATGGCTGCCACACCGCCTTTATCGTCGGCTCCCAGCAAGGTCTTACCGTTGGTTACAATAATATCCTGGTCTTTATAATCATTCAGTTCAGGAAACATCTGGGGAGAAAGAACTACATTCTCTTCGGCGCACAGGACGATATCTCCTCCTTTATAATTTACAATCCGTGGAGTCACATCTTTTCCCGACATATCCGGACTGGTATCCAGATGGGCGATAAAGCCGATAGCCGGAATCTTCTTATCGGTATTTGCCGGAAGTGTTGCCATCAGATAGCTGTTTTCATCCAGCGTGATGTCTTCCAGACCTATTTCTTCCAGTTCCTTTACCAATTCTTCTGCAAACACCCGCTGTCCCGGAGTACTTGGTGTCGTCCCGGTCTCTTCACTCGATTGTGTTTCAAACGTTACATACTTTAAAAATCTATCTAATACTGTCATAAGGTATACTTTTATATTTAAAGCATAAAAGTAGGTAAAGAGCGACGAATAACAAAATAATAAAGAGAAATAATTACCCAACGATTGTTTTGTAATTATTTCTCTTTTTATCAGATATGAACTATCCGATTATTGACCGGTTATACCTGGCTCCCTCTTAAAAACAGCCATTGCCATTATAACAATGTGTACAAACACATTCCTTCGGCAGGCCGATCGAAGCGATCAGGTCTTCTACTGTATTGAATTTAAGTGTAGTGATATTCAGCTGCTCACGGATACGTTCCACCAACATATTATATTGCTCGGTACCTGTTGTAGCATATTTATCCAGATCTTTTGCATCATCCCCTTCCAGTTCCTTGACAATCCGGCGGGCAATCAGTTCCAGGTGGGACTTGGAAGCAGAAAAACCGACAAACGGACAAGCATGCAGGATCGGAGGACATCCGATTCTCATATGCACCTCTTTCGCTCCATATCCATATAATATATTTACATTATCGCGAAGCTGTGTTCCGCGAACAATCGAGTCGTCACAGAAAATCACCCGTTTCCCTTTCAGAAGGGCACGGTTCGGGATCAGTTTCATTTTAGCAACCAGGTCACGTACGGACTGGTTGGCCGGGGTAAAGCTACGGGGCCATGTCGGTGTATATTTAACGATAGCACGACGGTAAGGAATCCCTTTACCTTCAGCATATCCCAGCGCCATACCAATACCGGAGTCAGGGATACCCGATACAAAATCAGCATCCACCTCATCCTTCTTCGCCATAGCCAGACCGCTGGCATAGCGGGAAGCATCTACGTTCACCCCTTCATATTCAGAGACCGGATAACCATAGTACACCCATAAGAAAGAGCAAACCTGCATTTTCTTATTCGGCTTACGCAACTGCGTCATCTTGTCTGCCGTAAGCATAACCACTTCGCCTGGGCCTACATTATAATCTATTTCATATCCCAGATTCGGGAAGCTGCAAGGTTCGCTTGATGCCGCATAGGCACCTTCTTTCTTACCGATCAGGATCGGAGTACGCCCCCATTTGTCGCGTGCGGCAATAATGCCTTCCTCTGTCAGAATAAGCATCGAGCAGGAACCTTTAATCTTTTCGAAAACAATTTCCACACCTTCAACAAACGTCTTACCCTGAGAGATCAGTAATGAAATCAATTCAGTCTGATTGATCTGGCCGGAACTCATTTCTGAAAAGTGACATCCCTTATCCAGCAATTCATTCTGTAGTTCCTCCAGATTGTTCACCTTGGCTACGGTCACAACGGCATATTTACCTAAGTGAGAATTAATGAAGATTGGTTGAGGATCTGTATCGCTGATGATACCTATACCTGAATTCCCCTGGAATTTCTCCAGTTCACTTTCAAAACGAGTACGGAAATAAGAATTTTCCAGATTATGGATAGAGCGTTTGAAGACGCCTTCGTGTAGGGTTGCCATACCGCCTCTGCGGGTTCCCAGGTGAGAATTGTAGTCTGTGCCGTAAAATAAGTCAGTTGCACAAGACGAATTAGAAATAGTTCCGAAAAAACCACCCATTGTTCTTAGTGTTTTTGATTTTTGAATTAGGGTACAAATGTACAAGAATATTTATACATATACCAAATGTAAAGTTGAATCTATAGAAAAAAAGATAACCGCCGAAACAATTGATAAAATACCTCCTTCCGAAAATCTGTTTCATCCTATTGAAACATTTGTTTCATTAGGTAGAAACACTTGTTTCATTACAATGAAACACTATCTATACTGTGTTAATGTTTTTAGTTGATTACTTTCAGCCTCATCTATAATAGAGGTTGACTCGATATAGAGTTTACCGGTAAGACAAATCAAGCCGGCAACAAAGAATAAACACTTTTTAACCACAACTAAAATAAAAGGTTTACAGCCACTTAGAAACAAATATCACCTGTAATGCATAAAAACGCTTGCATTGTAAAAAATAATATCTACTTTTGCACCCGGGTAAGTCCTACACGGCACGCTCCCTCGGAATCCCCCAGGGCTTGACCGCAGCAAGGGTACTTGGTTGTAGCGGCGCGATGTAGTAAGCTTACCCACCTGCCTCTTTAGCTCAGTTGGCCAGAGCACGTGATTTGTAATCTCGGGGTCGTTGGTTCGAATCCGACAAGAGGCTCAGAAGAATTGAAAATTGATAATTAACAATTGAAAATTCAAAAATTTGGAAGAGGAGGTTTATGACAATAAACTTCCTCTTTTTTTATTGTTATACATTGCATATTATAACAAAAGGATTAATTTTGCTGATAGAAACTTTAAAACAGCAGCACAAATGGAAGAAAATAAAGGTCTACTATTAAAAAGCGCGATGACTTATGGTTTAGCCATGGGAATTTTCTGGGTGATCAAGTACCTGTTCTTTATTTTCAGCAATACGGTTCCTGCCCTAAACATTATATATATAGTGCTTACACTGACAGTTCCGTTCATCGCCTATTATTTGACAAAACGATACAAACAGGACATCGGCGGAAAGATCAGTTTCTTTCATGCCTGGCGCTTCGGCACAATGCTTTACTTTTTTGCCGCATTGATCTTCGCCCTCGAACATTTCGTGTTCTTCCAGTTTATCGCTCCGGCCGATTTTCTGGCAAACTCCGTAAACCAGATGATCGAAGTGCTGAAAGACTCACAGGTAAGCACCGAAGTCATAGAAGCAATCGGAAAAACCAATTTCACTCCTATCCATATGGCTATTCAGGGTGTTTTCAATAATATATTTTATGGTATTATACTTTCGATACCGGTAGCAGCCATTCTGTGCAGGAACAATGAAACCGGTGCGATCAGACAAGAACAATAAGGAGAAACAATACAAATAATGGATATATCAGTAGTTATTCCGTTGTACAACGAAGCCGAGTCTCTACCGGAACTGGAAGCATGGATAGAGCGGGTGATGAAAGAACATAACTTTACTTACGAAATTATATTTGTAAACGACGGCAGTACGGACAATTCATGGGAAGTGATCGAGGGTTTACAGCAAAAGAATCCTTGTATCAGAGCCATCAAGTTCCGCCGCAATTACGGCAAATCACCCGGACTACATTGCGGTTTCGAGCGTGCCCAGGGAGATGTAGTCATCACCATGGATGCCGACCTCCAGGACAGTCCGGACGAAATCCCGGAACTCTACCGTATGATCACGGAAGACGGATACGACCTCGTTTCAGGATGGAAAAAGAAACGGTACGACCCGTTATCCAAAACGATCCCGACAAAGCTATTCAATGCCACGGCCCGCAAATTCTCTGGCATAAACAACCTGCACGATTTCAATTGCGGCCTGAAGGCTTACAAAAATGTCGTTATCAAAAATATCGAAGTGTACAACGATATGCACCGGTATATTCCATACCTGGCAAAGATTGCCGGTTTCCATAAGATCGGTGAAAAAGTCGTACAGCATCAGGCACGCAAATACGGAACAACCAAATTCGGACTGAACCGTTTTGTCAACGGCTATCTGGATTTGATCACGTTATGGTTTACTTCCAAATTCGGAAAAAAGCCGATGCATTTCTTCGGTCTGTGGGGAAGCGTGATGTTCTTTATCGGTTTTATCGCATTGGTATTCGTATTAAGCATGAAACTGATCTCCATGTTCTCCGGCGATTTACGTCCGTTGGTAACAAACTCTCCATATTTCTATATATCGCTTACTGCGATGATCCTCGGAACGCAAATGTTCTTAGCCGGATTCATCGGCGAGTTGATTTCCAGGAATTCATCCAATAGAAACAACTATAAGATAGAATCAGAAATATGAGTACACCCAGGGTGGAAACTTTTTAATTTATGTCAATTATAGAAATAGTGTTACTAGCCATCGGATTATCGATGGATAGTTTGGCCGTGTCCGTAACCGGCGGAGCAGTAATCCGGAATTGCACTGTGTGCAATATGGTTAAGATCGGCTCTTTTATGGGTATCACACAGGCCACAATGACAGTTCTGGGCTATCTGGCCGGTGTCGGATTCCAGAAATACATTACAGCCTTCGACCACTGGATCGCTTTCGTCCTGTTGCTTTACCTGGGAGGTAAAATGATATACGACAGTACGCAGGAAGAAGATGAAGACTGCAAAACAAATCCGCTCTGCAACAAAACATTGTTCGGACTATCCATCGCAACAAGCATCGACGCACTGGCTATCGGTATCTCGCTGGCTATCCTGAAATCGGATATCATCATCCAGGCTTCCCTGATCGGAATCATCACATTCCTTATGTCTGTTTCAGGCGTTTATTTCGGAAGTCGTTTCGGACGTAAGGTGGATTTGAAACTCGACCTGATCGGCGGACTGATACTAATCGGTATCGGAGCAAAAATATTGATAGAACACCTGTTCTTCTGCTAATAAAATAAATGTATATGAAAAGTCAGGAATTACGTAAATTGGCACCGGAACTCGATTCACTCCGCCTCGGTAGTGGTTGGAGCATTGAAGATCTCAGCAAACCGCAAATCATCGTTGAGAGCAGTTACGGACACAGCCACCCCGGAAGTGCCCATCTGAACAAGCTGGTGGAAGAAGCCGGCAAAGGTATCAGCGATGCCGGAGGACGGGCTGCCAATTACTACGTCACTGACATTTGCGACGGCGAAGCACAGGGCCACGACGGAATGAACTATTCGCTCGTATCCCGCGATATCATGGCTGCCATGATGGAGATACACGTAAAAGCAACGCCTTTCGATGCGGGAATATTCATTACCAGTTGCGACAAATCGGTGCCCGCCCACCTGATGGCGATCGCCCGGCTGAATATGCCGGCCCTGCTCCTGCCGGGAGGTATTATGAAAGCCGGCCCCAACCTGCTGACTTTAGAACAAATCGGAACATACAGTGCACAATACGAACGGAAAGAAATAAGCGAAGAGCAATTCCTCGCTTATAAAAAAGATGCCTGCCCGACTTGCGGAGCCTGTTCATTTATGGGAACAGCCTCCACAATGCAGGTAATGGCCGAAGCGCTGGGTATCGCACTGCCGGGTTCGGCCTTAATCCCTACGCACGTACATTATATAAAAGAGATATCCCGGTACGCCGGACAGCGTTCCGTCGAATTAGGAAAAGAAGAGTTACTGCCTTCCGATATCCTGACAATCGACGCTTTCAGAAATGCTATCATAGTGCACGCCGCGATAGCTGGCTCCAGCAACAGCCTGCTACATCTGCCGGCCATTGCGCATGAACTAGGCATCGACCTGCCGCCTGAATTATTTGATGAAATCCATCGCCAAATTCCTTTTTTACTGAATATCCGTCCAAGCGGATTCTGGCCGGGCGAATATTTCTGGTATGCCGGCGGCGTTCCCGCCATTCTGGAAGAACTGAAAGACGTACTTAACCTGGACGTCCGGACAGTAACAGGCAAAAGCCTGGGAGAAAATCTTGAAACACTCCGCACAAACGGATTTTATGAAGGATGCCGCAAATACTTGTCCCCGCTTGGAGTAAAAGTCAGCGACATTATCAAACCGTTTAAAAGTCCGATCCGGAAACAAGGAGCGATTGCCATATTAAAAGGGAATCTCGCCCCGGAAGGAGCCGTTGTCAAACATGCCGCCATCTCCCCCAACCTGATGCAGGCAACATTAACGGCCCGTGTATTCGATAGCGAAGAAGAAGCATTGCAAGCTGTATTGCAGAAAAATATCCATCCGGGAGAAGCCGTCTTTATCCGTTACGAAGGCCCGAAAGGCAGCGGAATGCCGGAAATGTTTTACACGACCGAAGCCATCGCCTCCGACCCGGAACTGGCAGAAAGCATTGCCCTCATTACCGACGGACGTTTTTCCGGAGCCACCCGCGGCCCGGCCGTCGGACACGTCTCGCCGGAAGCATACGACGGCGGTCCTATCGCCCTGGTTGAAAACAATGACCTGATCCGTATCGACATTCCTGCCCGTAAGCTCGAGATCATCGGAACCAACGGCTTCCAACAATCACCGGAGGAAATAGACCGGATTCTGTCGGAGCGTCGTAAACAATGGACACAGCCTGTATCCCGCCATAGCCGCGGTATCCTGGATATTTTTACACGCAACTGCGCATCTCCCATGAAAGGGGCTTATATGGAAAACAAAAAGGCTTGACAACTGACATTGATTGAATTACAATAAATTTTAGTATCTTTGCTGCGCTAAAATTTAAAGAGATGTACAAGAAGATCATTCTGGCGGCCGGTTTATGGATACTTATGTTCACTGCCTGTACAAAACAGAAACAATATTTCGAAGAAAGCGGTTCCGTTTTTCATACTATCTATCATATTAAATATGAAGGTTCTGAAATACTGACAGAAAAGATTGATGCCGAATTTCAAAAGTTCAATCTTTCGTTAAATCCGTTCAATCCGAACTCTATCATATCAAAAGTGAACCGGAATGAGGCGGTCGAAGCAGATGACTGGTTTATCGAGGTGTTCAACAAAGCAAAAGAGGTATCCGACCATTCGGAAGGCATTTTCGATATCACCTGTGCTCCTCTGGTCAATCTCTGGGGATTCGGATTCAGTAAAATGGACAGTGTGACTCCCCAAATGATCGACAGCATCAAACAATTTGTCGGTTATCAGAAAGTCAGACTGGACGGACGGAAAGTAGTAAAAGATGATTCCCGTATCCTGTTGAATTGCTCCGCGATTGCCAAAGGATATGCAAGCGATATCATAGCACGTCTGCTCGAACGTGAAGGCATTGAAAATTATATGGTCGAAATTGGTGGCGAAGTAACAATGAAAGGCGTCAACCAGAACGGAAAATGCTGGCGTATAGGAATCAATAAACCGGAAGACGATTCAACCGGAGTAAAAAACGATATAGAAGAAGTAGTCCAGTTATGCAAAAAAGGAGGCGTTGCCACATCCGGCAACTACCGTAACTACTACATCAAAGATGGAAAAAAGTACGCCCATACGATTGACCCGCGTACCGGATACCCATCCGAACAAAGCATATTAAGCGCAACAATTGTAGCTGAAGATTGTATCACCGCCGATGCTTATGCGACAGCCTTCATGGCAATGGGGCTGGAAAAAGCACGTGAAGCGGCAAAAAATATTCCCGGTATTGAATATTATGTAATCTACTCCGATGAAAACGGTAAACATCAGATAGAATACTCTACCGGTATGCTTCAATATCTGCCAAACAGGCCGATTGAAGCAATGCTGAACGAGTAGCAATTTTTTATGAAGAATTTTATTAATCAATTTGAATGCAAAGAAGTAAAAGCCGGTGAAGTAGTATATGACACAGAACAAATGGGAAACATATTACTTTTTGTCACTACAGGCAAACTTCTCATCTGTTCGAAAACGGCAACCCCGGTAGTAGAAGTCGATGAAGGGTATTTCGTTTTATTGCCTACGGAAAAACGTCATATCATAACGGCTATCACAGATGCACAGACAGTACTCATGCATGCGGGAACTTTATCCACAATGATCACGGAAGATCCGGAGTGGAATCCGGAACGTCCGGTCGTTCTACCAACTTTCCCGTCATTAGCAAAAACACTATTTTTGCTTGAATCCTATCAGAAAGAAAAAAGGTCTAATATAAATTAGACCTTTATTTACTTTCATTATTTTCTCCTTTTAAAACTTCTTGATCAGGAACGATGGATTGATCCGGAAATAAATCCCTGCCGAAAAACTGGTAGCACTGCCGGATTTACCGACTTCACCAGCCCCCGGTCCAAACTTATCGACAGACAGATGCTGATATACATCCACATCTACCCCCAGGGAAAAACCTTTCCCGAAACTCTTTGAGTATTCCAACCCCAGATAAACCATATTTTGCCCGTCAAAAGAAACACCTTCATCCGATGTCGATACCGCTCCATAAAACGGACTGCCGAACATGGAGATGAATTTATTACTGTTCCAATAAGATGTTTTCACCCGAAAATCGTAAATATCCGCAGATGCCCGGACATAAAAACCGGAGCCGCTACCATATGGCCATAACTTACCGGCCTGCTGATAATAACCAGCGACATCAAATTCAAGATTTACATTCCGGAATATCGGATTACCTGTGTTCCAAACCGTACCGACTCCCACAGCGCCATTCATCAAAGTTTGTACAGAGTTAGTAAATATCGTATCGATCTCCCCTCCCCGATGTTGGGCCAATCCCTGCACCGGTGCATAAAAATGAAAACGCGCATCCGGATCATTCAGTTTATAACGCCCCGACAACCCGACAGTAAAGGCCTCCTGATGCGTATCTTCACGGAAAATAAAACTTTCCCAGTTCACCCAGACATCCAGATCAAACCTGCGGGAGTCATACAACAACTGAAGTCCGGCTTCAGGATCAGCCGTCAGGTTCAACTCCGGGTTATATAAAGGTTCGATCAGGTTATGATTAGCACCGCCATAGATATCACCAAGAACAATATTCACATGATCGGACAAAGCCATCTGCGCCCGAAAAAAAGGAAGGACATGGAAACCATGCTGATACTGGTCGCCTTTCCATTCGGCAATATCCTGATAGGCCAGGCTCGGATATTTCTTTGCCCCCCAATAACGGAGCATATGCACCCCCAACTCAAGTTTTATATTACCCAGCGGATAAAAAACAGCTTTCGGTTGTATCCAGAATCCCGGCAAAGAATATCCTTTCATAATCGAACCGGTATATTCATTATCTTTAAAGAAACTTATATTATCCAGTTCGACAGATAATTGCCCTTTCTTTTCCGGATCGATCCGGTGGTCCGACTTAAACACCCGGTCGGAAATTTGTGCCTGGGCCGAACATACAACAAATAGATTTGCAATCAGAAAGCAAATACCCGGCAGAAGCAGACGGACAGATTTCAAGGGAAGAGTTTTCATTTATTTCAAAATTTGCAGCAAACGTAAGAAATTATCAGCAATAAAAAAAGGGATACGGATGTTTAGCTTCCGTACCCCTTCTCTTATACTATTTGTTAAAACTAACTCAACGTCTTGGAGTAGCTTCTTTAACAACCATCTGACGGCCTTCGTATTCAGCACCGTTCAATTCATTGATTGCATTTCTTGCTTCGCTTTCATTTGTAAATTCTGCGAATGCAAAACCTTTTGATCTGTTAGTGTCGCGATCAATGATTAACTTTACTGATTCTACAACTCCATACTCTTCTAAAACCTGCTGTAAGTCAGATTCTCTAACCCGATAGTTCAGGTTACCAATGTAAATATTCATACAAAAATGATATAAAATAATTAATAAAAAAACAGTAACAAATAATCTTGGAAAGGTCCATTACTACAAAATAAATTCACTTGTTGAATATTACATCGGAGATAAAAGAGCAATTTCTGAAAACTATGTTGTTCACATGCCACAAAGGAAAGTATTTTTATTCGATAAACAACTATATTCGTCAAAATTATTTGTGAAACCAATCTATTTTTATAGTTTTGTAACAAAATAGTTCAAGAGATAGATATTTTTTATCTTACGTGCAACTCAAAAAACAAGCCTTTAGTACGAAGAGAATAGTACTTTTGTACAGAAAGACTGGCAAGTTATTGGAAATTATAGTATTTTTGACCAATTATATCGCATATTTATCCTTTTTAATTCAATTAAGAAGGCCTAAATTTGCACAATTATTTTTGAACTTAAATTGACATGGAAAAAATCGAAGTAAAAGAAGCTAAAGGGAAACTTGGCATTCTCGTTGTGGGTGTAGGTGGAGCAGTATCAACCACCATGATTACAGGTACTCTGGCTGCTCGTAAAGGAGTAGCGAAACCAATCGGCTCAATCGCCCAGATGGCGACTATGCGATTGGAAAGCGGAGAAGAGAAAGCAATCAAAGACATTGTGCCTTTGGCTGATCTGAACGATATTGTATTCGGCGGTTGGGATATATTCCCCGATAATGCATACGAAGCTGCCATGTATGCTGAAGTATTAAAGGAAAAAGACCTGAACAATGTGAAAGAAGAATTGCAGGCCATCAAACCGATGCCGGCTGCATTCGATCACAACTGGGCTAAACGCTTAAACGGAACGCACATCAAACAGGCTGCCACCCGTTGGGAAATGGTAGAACAACTGCGCCAGGACATCCGCGATTTCAAGGCTGCCAATAATTGCGAACGTATCGCTGTTTTATGGGCTGCAAGTACTGAAATCTACATTCCTCTGTCAGATGAACACATGTCGCTTGCCGCATTGGAAAAAGCGATGAAGGAAAACAATACGGAAGCTGTTTCCCCGAGTATGTGTTATGCTTACGCTGCTATCGCAGAAGGTGCTCCGTTCATTATGGGTGCTCCTAACCTGTGTGTAGACACGCCGGCTATGTGGGAATTCTCCAAACAGATGAATGTACCTATCTCCGGAAAGGACTTCAAGAGCGGACAGACATTGATGAAGACTGTATTGGCTCCGATGTTCAAAACACGCATGCTGGGTGTAAGCGGCTGGTTCTCCACCAACATCTTAGGAAACCGCGACGGCGAAGTATTGGATGATCCTGCAAACTTCAAGACAAAAGAAGTTAGTAAACTGTCTGTGATCGACAATATCTTCGAACCTGAAAAATATCCAGACCTTTATGGTGACGTATATCATAAGGTACGTATCAACTATTATCCTCCCCGCAAGGATAACAAGGAAGCATGGGACAACATCGACATCTTCGGATGGATGGGCTATCCGATGGAAATCAAGGTAAACTTCCTTTGCCGTGACTCTATCCTCGCCGCTCCTATCGCTCTCGACCTGGTATTGTTCAGCGACTTGGCTATGCGTGCCGGTATGTCCGGTATCCAGACTTGGTTGTCATTCTTCTGCAAGAGCCCGATGCACGATTTCGAACACCAGCCTGTTCACGACCTGTTCCAGCAGTGGAGAATGGTTAAACAGACTTTGCGTGATATGATCGGAGAAAAAGCACCTAGCTATCTGGATTAATACACACATATAAAAAGACTTCTTCTATCCGTCCAAAAACGATTTTTTCCTCGGATAGAAGAATTTCTTTTTCATATATCAATCATCTTAATTCAATTAGTTTCTGACAAATATGGATTATGCAATCATTGCAGCTGGCGAGGGTTCCCGCTTGGTGCAAGAAGGAGTAAAATGGCCCAAACCACTGGTACAACTAAACGGTACGGCGTTAATTGATCGTTTGATCAATGTTTTTCTGAAAAACGATGCGTCATCTATCAGTATTATTGTAAATGAAGAAATGACGGAAGTGCAAGAGCACTTGCGAAAACTGGAACTGCCTGTTCCTTTTTATCTGCTGGTTAAATCCACGCCCAGTTCCATGCATAGCTTTTATGAGCTCAGCCATCATCTGGACAGTGATCATATCTGCCTGACAACCGTCGACACGATTTTCAAAGAAGAAGAGTTCGGCGGATACATCCAGGCGTTCCTGAAAGAAAGTCAATTGGACGGGTTAATGGCAGTAACCGATTTTATAGATGACGAAAAACCTTTATACGTAGATACAGACAACGATTTAGTAATCCGGGGCTTTCTGGATAAACAAGGAGAACCGCCATGTTCTTATATCTCCGGCGGTATTTACTGCCTGCGACGTTCCGGACTGAAAGTTCTGAATAATGCAATCGGACAAGGCATGTCACGTATGCGCAACTACCAACGTCAGCTTATTGCTGAAGGATTGAAACTGAAGGCTTACCCATTCAGCAAAATCGTAGACGTCGATCATGCCGAAGATATCAAAAAGGCCGAAGATTTTTTAAACAGTTGATAGTTGACAAGTGACAACTAAATAAAAAAGTAATGAGTAAACTAACAATAGCAGGCATCCGCCGGGAAAATCAATTTTCCCCCAACCATATCGGTAACGATGCCGCCATCTTCTCTCTGACCGTCCAACATCTGCGCGATCTGGGATGTGAAGTAAACGAATACATAGAGTCAGATCTGATAATCCATAACTTTGAAGAGACAGCCATCTTCAATATGGTCAGAAACTGGACTTCTATCCATAAACTACAGCAGATGGAAGATCAGGGTTATACCGTTATCAACTCCGGCTATGGAATAGAAAACTGTACACGCGAGAAAATGACCCGCCTGTTAATGTCGAACAACATCTCACATCCGGCCAGCTTGATCCTTCCCACCGATGAAGACCCGACAGCCGCACTGGAAAAAGCTGGATTTTATAACTGCTGGATCAAACGAGGCGACTTTCACGCCATCCACCGGGAAGATGTCACCTACGTCAGGAATCCGGAAGAAGCCAAAACAATCCTGAAAGAATACGCCATCCGCGGAATCAAGACTGCCGTAGTCAACGAACATCTGGTTGGCGACCTGGTTAAGTTCTATGGCGTGACCGGAACTGATTTCTTTTATTGGTTCTACCCCTCCAACCAACATCACAGTAAATTCGGGTTAGAACAGATAAACGGAACGGCCAAAGGCATTCCGTTTGACGATTCAAAGTTGCAGCAACTTTGCAGCCAGGCGGCAGAAGTACTGAACATTCATATTTACGGTGGTGACTGTATTATTTCAGATGACGGATCGATCCGGCTGATCGACTTCAATGACTGGCCCAGTTTTGCTCCCTGCCGGGACGAAGCAGCTCCCCAGATTGCCCGCCGCATCTATAATTTAATCAGCAAGTAATGGAAGAAACAAAAAAGAAACCCGATATAGAGTCTACACTCAAATCCCTGGATACCGAAGAGTTCATCGATATCCACTTCTATCGCCCGATCGGTTATCGTTGGGCGTTATTCTTCAATAAGCTGGGAGTATCCCCCAATGCAATTACCGTAGCCAGTATATTTATAGGTATTGCAGCCGGTATTTGTTTCTATTACCAGAGCCTGACAATAAATATCATCGGTATGTTATTGCTTATCTGGGCAAACTCATACGACAGCGCCGACGGACAGCTGGCTCGCATGACCGGAAAGAAAACACCATTGGGTCGTATTCTGGACGGAACAGCCGGCGACTGCTGGTTTATTGCTATCTATGCCGCCATCTGCCTTCGGTTGACACCGGAATGGGGTATCTGGATCTGGATATTTGCCGCTATCACCGGATTTTTCCATAGCAAACAAGCCGCCATGGCTGATTATTACCGGAATATCCACCTGTTATTCCTGAAAGGAAAAGCCGGAAGCGAACTCTCCCACTCTCCCGCCCTGAAAGAGAAATACAAGACGATGAGTTGGAAAAAAGATTTTATCTACAAACTTTTTGAAACATTTTATATCAACTATACCGTCGGGCAGGAAGCATTGTCGCCGAAGTTTCAGAAAATGATGAACATCATCCGGACCAAGTATCACGATGAAGCTCCGGAATGGTTCCGGAAAGCCTTCCGTGAAAAGAGCCTTCCGATGATGAAATACACGAATATGCTGTCATTCAACACACGTGTCATTGCTTTATTCGTCAGTCTTTTCATTGATATGCCCTGGTTGTATTTCGTATTTGAAATGACAGTATTGAATATCATGCTGGCATATATGATCGTAACACACGAACGTTTCTGTGCCCAATTCACTAAAGAACTCGAATCAAAATCATAAATATATGTTCGAATCAGACAAGATAAAAGGAATCATATTCGATTATGGCGGTACCATCGACAGCAATGGCATGCACTGGGCCGAAGTGATCTGGATGGCTTATCAGGCCGAAGAAGTACCGGTGAGCAAAGAGATCTTCCGGAATGCCTATGTGCACGGCGAACGGACGTTAGGTAAAAATCCGATCGTAAAGCCCCATCACACTTTCCTCGACATGCTGCGCCTGAAGACAGACATACAGATCGAATGGCTCAAAGCCGGCGATTTTATCCCCGAAGCGTATGCCACTCCCGGATTAAAACAACGGCTGGCCGACTGGTGCTATGCTTATGCACGGAAGTCGATCGACACAGCTCGTCCCATACTGGAGGCATTGTCTCAAAAATACCCGCTGGTACTGGTCTCCAATTTCTATGGGAACATCGAATCCGTACTAAAAGATTTTCATCTGGATACTTATTTTAAATCGATTGTCGAATCAGCAGTTGTCGGTATCCGCAAACCCGATCCGGCTATATTCGGGTTAGGTGTAAAAGAATTATCATTACCGGCAGAAACGATCGTCGTAATCGGAGATTCTCACGATAAAGACATTATCCCCGCTACGTCTATCGGCTGCAAAACAATCTGGCTGAAAAGTATCGGCTGGAGCGATTACCGGGGGGATGAATCGGCCGACCTGGTTATTACCGATTTCACAGAACTGGAACAGGCATTCAGCCTATAGACTTTCTGACCATCAATAATTCAATAGAAACCTTTCCAATCATAAAAGTAGTCCTATCTTTGTTACCAAAAAGACAGGACTACTTTTATGATAAAAAAATATGCACTAGTACTATTCGTACTACTCACATCATGTGACCTGATAGACTACCATCCATACGACGGCAGAATCACGTACAAGGAAGACAAAGATATCAATGAAATGAATATTTTTAAAATCCGGAACGCCTGCCAGGATAAAGACACCATCCGTTTTATCTTTACAGGCGACACTCAGCGCTGGCTGGATGAAACGAATGACTTTGTGAAACATGTCAACCAACGGGACTCTATCGATTTTGTCATTCACGGAGGTGACCTGACCGATTTTGGTATCAAAAAAGAATATATCTGGCAGCATTCAATTTTATCCAAGTTAAAAATACCTTATGTTGCCCTGATCGGCAATCATGATATTATCGGCAACGGGGAATTGGTATACGAGGATATGTACGGTCCTAAAAACTTCTCGTTCAGCGTCGGCCCTTCACAGTATTATGGTGGAGGTGGTGCAATCCGTTTCATCTGTCTGAATACAAATGCGCTTGAATACGATTACTCTATTCCTGTACCCGATTTCTCCTTTATAAAAGGTGTACTGAATGATACAACAGAAGATGATAAATGCACGATCTTTGTTATGCATGTGCCGCCCGGAAGCGAGCAATTCAATAACAATGTGGCAGATATCTTCCAGGAAAAGATACGGGAATTTCCCAATCCTCTTTTCTGCTTGCATGCCCACGACCATAACTTTGCCGCCCGCGACCTGTTCGACGACGGGATCATTTATTATTGCTGCGACAATATCGGCAAACGTTCTTATTTACTCTTTACCGTAACACCTGATGACTACTCATATGAAATCGTTAAATTTTAAATTACTACTGCTCTTAACCTTGCTTTTTCCGTTTTATACAAATGCTCAGGACAGTATCCCTGCCCCGACTTTGTATGACAGACATATAGAAAGATACACTTCACTATGGGAAAATCTTATCCCCCGGTACAGTAAAATACAATTTGCCGGTTCCATGGGCATGTTCTCTTTCGGGATCGGATGGGACTACTACCGCCATCACTGGGAAACAGACCTTCTCTTCGGATTTGTTCCCAAAACCACCCGTAACCTGAAAGCTGAAAGTTCAAAAAAACGTCACACCATGGCAACATTCACGGTAAAGCAAAATTATATCCCCTGGAGAGTCCCTTTGCATAAAAACATTGATTTTGAACCGTTAACAACAGGGTTATACATTAACACCCTGCTTGACAGAGATTTTTGGGTACAAAGCCCTGACAAATACCCTAAAGGTTATTACTTCTTTTCAACAAGAATACGAACCCATATTTTTCTTGGTGAACGTGTCACCTTTAAATTCAATAATCCGGGAAGATGGCATAAATCAGTCACGCTATTTTACGAACTCAGTTCATGCGATCTGTATATCCTTAACAAATTTGGAAACAAATATCTGAAGCCGAAAGACTATCTCAGCCTGTCATTTGGCCTGAAGTTTCAGATATTGTGATAAGAAATATTATACTTCCATAAGAGATTACTCATCACTACATTATAATAAATACAAATATTTATATATACCATAGACTATATTTGTTATTTTTAACCAGCAACCACACACTGCTTATTGTACAGTTTAACACATAAAAACAATCTTCGAAAAAACTGCAAGACAAAAGGCTGAACCACCTTTCACAACACATAATAACAAGCTATAACCCACAGACATACCATAAAAAGTAATGACTAAAAAAAACGATCGTTTTTTTTAGTCACCGCAAAGGTAGGCATTTTATTCATATCTACAACAAAGAAAAAATATTTAGATTTTAATTTTCAAAACTTATATAGAAATTGCTTCAATTGTTAAAATAGACAAAATAATGACTACTTAAAACGATCGTTTTAGCTAGTCATTGTTTTTCGTGAGCTCACATCTGTGACTGACGAACTTTGTTGTGTCAATACCTTATAGTTTGTTATGATTTATATATTCATTGCTATTTCTCTACTTATATCAATAGTTCTATCAGCGCTTATTATTCCAAGGATTCTCGTCGTAGCTTTCCGAAAAAAGTTATTCGACATCCCCGACGAACGAAAAGTCCATAGCGGAATAATTCCCCGTCTGGGCGGCATATCATTTGTCCCCACCATCCTATTTTCATTGGCTTTCACCACCGGATTAAGGTATCTTATCGGTTATGAAATCGCCATTGACAGCCTTCATTTCATAGTTCCCGAATTTTATTTCTTAGTCTGTGGCTTAACGTTATTGTATTTATCAGGCATAAAAGATGACTTAGTCGGACTGCGTTACCGAAGCAAATTCGTTATACAGATCATAGCAGCCTCCCTTATCCCCCTGTCCGGCCTATGGATCAACAACCTGTATGGCCTTTTCGGAATTGAAGAACTTACCCCCTGGTTAGGAATCCCTTTTACAATCCTATTAACTGTATTTATTGTTAATGCGATCAATCTAATTGATGGTATTGATGGATTAGCGTCCGGGTTAAGTAGTATATCACTGTTAACTCTCGGCAGCTTATATATCTATTATGACCAGTGGATTTATGCCATGCTCGCTTTTTCTACACTGGGAGTACTACTACCCTTCTTCTATTATAATGTTTTTGGAAATGTAGATCGCTGTAAAAAGATATTTATGGGGGATACAGGTAGTTTGACACTAGGATATATATTAGCTTTTTTAGCTATCTCCTATACCAATAACAATCCTGAAAGAGCCCCATATTCAGAGGGAGCTATCGTTATTGCCTTTTCTACTTTAATAGTTCCTATGTTTGATGTGATCCGGGTAATATTGGTGCGTGCCCGAAATCACAAAGGGTTATTCAATGCAGACAGGAACCATATACATCATAAATTTTTGGATATGGGGTTTAGTCCTCGCAGAGCTATGATTTATATACTAACGATGACGTTATCATTTAGTGTTATCAATATCATATTGGCACCTGTCCTGAATAACAATATATTGCTTTTGGCAGATATAGTTGTTTGGATTGGATTGAATTTATGGTTTGATTGGATACGAAATAGAAAATAATTTAGCGGAATGAACCATCCGAAAGTTAACGACTCAGCGGAACAATGCTTTACATTATGGAAGCGATGGTGTAATCGAAATGGTAGCTACGTATCATAGTGTGATAAGAACCGTGAAATTAGAAGGTAGTTCAGCCTGGAAATTCATTGGGACATTTTTCAAAAAAATCTTTAATGGTTGCAGGGATTATCTGAATTTAATCCCTAATAAAATCTCATTGGCCACTGGCTAATGTTAAAACCAGAATTAATTTTTAACAAAACTCGGTTTAGGGCACAGTAAAGTGCCCTTTCAAAGGGGTATATCCTAATTTTAGTGCTTACTCAGGGTGAGTTAGTTCAAATGTTGTAAAGTTATGTCATCGGAAAGTACACGTAGAATAGCGAAAAATACTGGATTTTTGTATGTGAGGATGTTACTTACGATGGGCGTGGCGTTTTATACGTCGCGAGTGGTGTTGAATGCTTTGGGGGTAGAGGATTACGGAATTTATAACGTAGTAGGAGGAGTGGTGGCGATGTTCTCGTTTTTGACGGGGATGTTTACCAGCGCAACACAACGTTTCCTGAATTATGAAATGGGGTTAGGCAATCGAAAACGTTTGAATGAGATTTTCAGCATGAGTGTCACATTGAATGTAATGATTGCGACTTTGATTGTGCTGGTTTCGGAAATTGTCGGATTATGGTTCATCAATCATAAATTGGTTATTCCCGAAGATCGCTTAATGGCAGCTCATTGGGTATTTCAGTTTTCTTTGTTGGCTATGGCTGTGACCATCATAAGTACCCCTTACAATGCGGTAATTATTGCCCATGAGCGTATGAGCGCGTTTGCATATATTGCGGTGGTGGAATGCCTATTGAAGTTGGGAGTAGCCATTGTTATCGTGTATTGTAGCGAAGATAAATTAATTGTATATGGCACTTTGTTGTTGGTGGTAGCTTTTATCGTGAGGACGATTTATTCTTTATATTGCAAGAGGAGATTCGAGGAGTGCCATTATAAATTTTATTGGGACAAGGTGTTGTTTCGTGAAATGGGAGCGTTTGCGGGATGGAACATGTACGGGAATTTTGCATTTGTCATGACGACGCAGGGAGTGAATATGTTGTTGAATATGTTTTTTGGGCCTGCGGTAAATGCTTCGCGAGCGATTGCTGTACAGATACAAGGTGCCATAATGGGATTGGCAACCAATTTTACTATGGCAATAAATCCGCAAATAGTCCAAAGCTATGCGCAAGAGAGACGAGAAAATATGTATCAGTATGTTTTTTGGGGAGCGAAGTTTTCTTTTTTCTTATTGTTGATTTTGATTGTGCCTATTTTATTGGAAACGGAGTTTTTACTGAAAATTTGGTTGAAACAAATTCCTGATTACTCTGTTGTTTTTGTCCGCTTGATTTTAATTCAAACTTTGTTATGGATATTGCATGTACCTCTGCATTCTGCTATTCATGCCAGTGGAAAAATGAAGAGGTATCAATTGATAACCGGGACGTTTTCGTTGCTCAGCATTCCCTTTGTTTATATGATTTTGTGTTTAGGCGAAACGCCTCCTTCTGTTTTTCTCGTTTATATAGGAATTTATTTTATTTATATTTTTATCTTATTATTGGTATTGAAAGATATTATGAATTTTCCAGTTAAATCTTTCATAAGTGAAGTTTTGCTTGTTGTATTTATGACTACCTTTTATGTGTTTTTTTTAATTCTTCCTGTATTATATGTAACAATGGATTGTTCATTGTATTTACGTGTTTTGCTTCGTGAATTATGGGGAGAAATAGTTTGTGTTGCAATTATATCCAGGATAGGTATGAAAAGGGAAGAGAGGGAAAAAGTTAAGGAGTATATTTTTAATATTTTTTCTAACTTTAAAAAGTTTAACATCCTGAAATGAGAATATTGTTATTTATTTCCAGTATGGAATCTGGAGGTGCGGAGAGGGTTATGGCTATATTATGCAATAAATTGGCAGAAAGAAATCATGAGATATATTTAGCAACTAATACCGATAGATCTTTTGCTTATTCATTATGTTCAGACGTGCATATCATTTCCTTGTATCCGAGTGATTATGCAAAGCGTTCGCGTTTATTTCGTTTTTTTACATTGTATTCCTCAATAAAGGAGATTGCCAAAAAGGTAAAGCCGGAAGTGATTGTTTCTTTTATGTATACCTTAAATGCAAAGGTGCTTTTAGCGACTTTGGGGTTGAGGATTCCTGTTATTGCATCAGAACGAACAACTTTTGATGTCAGACAATCCTTGCTGGATAGATTCAGACGTTTATATATTAATCGTTTGGCTGCTTGCGTGACTGTTCAGACTCAGCATGATTACCGTTATTTGGGAAAGAGATTACCTCGAAAAACAGTTATGCCGAATCCTTTGGATTTTCCTTTACGCTACGAGCGAACATTAAAAGAGAAAGTTGTTTTGACTGTCGGTTCCGTGGATAGATGGGAAGATAAAGGATTTGGAATATTAATAGGGATTTGGAAAGATTTGGTAAAAAAACATTCCGACTGGCAGTTGGTGATTGCGGGAGGCGGGAATGAGAAAAATTTTGAGTGTCTGAAATCTGTTGTGGTACGATGTGGTGTGACTGATTCCGTTCAATTGCTGGGGTTTCGTAAGGATGTGTGTGAATTAATGTATAAGAGTGCGGTTTTTGTGTTAGCTTCCAAGTATGAGGGGATGCCTAATTGTTTATTGGAGGCGATGTCGCAAGGGTGTGCTTGTGTTAGTTTTGATTGCGTGACCGGACCGGCAGAAATGATAACAGAGGGATGTAGCGGTATTTTGGTAGAAAATCAAAATGTGCAAAAAATGACTTTTACTCTTCATAAAGTTATGCAGGACGAAGAATTGAGAAATATGTTGTCAGAAGGGGCGTTACAAGAAGTAACCCGTTATTTGCCGGATAATATTATTACACGTTGGGAAGCGTTATTAAATGAATGTGTCAAGAGATAAGATTGTGAATAAATGAATGGTAGCATAATTAATACTGTAAGGATAGCATCCTGTTTCGGCAGTACCCAGGAACGTTCTCTTCCTATTTTGGAAACAGTGTATCAGGATGGAGAGCGATTAAGGGATATGATTCGTGATCTTTTTGGTTCAGAGTTTTTGCAGGGCTTGAAAGGGAAGAAAGTTTTTTTGAAGCCTAATTGGGTGCGACATTCCGTTCACGAAAGAGATGAAGTTTGTTTGAGGACACATGATAATTTTGTGTTGGGGGTATTGGAGGTTGTATTGAAACAGAGTGTTGCTTCTGTCATCCTCGGTGATGCTCCGATACAAGGATGTGACTGGAAACAGATGCATTCAGAGGCTTTTTTATCTGCGATAGAGGGCTTGATAACAAAATACGGAACTCCGGTTCTGGTCAAGGATTTCAGACGGAAGATTTTCGATCCCGAAAGAAATGACGGGGAAGAGGAGTGCAGACCTTTGTCCGATTATTTGATTTTTGATGTGGGAACCCGCAGTTTTTTAGAAGATGTGACCCAAGATGATAATTTCAGGATTACCTGTTATCCTCCCGAAAGATTGAAGAGAGAGCATCAGAAAGGACACCATCGGTATTGCATCATAAAAGATTTGTTCGAAGCCGATGTTGTGCTTTCCTTACCTAAAGTAAAGACGCACCAGAAGACGGGAATCACGGGGGCATTGAAGAATTTCGTGGGAGTAAATGGAGATAAGGATTATCTTCCGCATCATCGTATCGGAGGTACGAAATTTGGTGGAGATTGTTACCCGGGAGGTAGTCTTTTGAGACGGTGGAGTGAATTTTTTTCGGATATGGCCAACCGGAACCAAAAGAAAAGGAGATACCGTTTTTACCAGAAGTTTTCTTATTTGTTTTGGCGTTTGTCCAGACCTGAGAAAGTGCACCAACGGGCAGCCGGATGGTATGGAAATGACACATGTTGGAGAATGGTGATGGATTTGAATCTTATTATTAAATACGGTCGTGCAGACGGAACATTAGCTGATGTACCCCAAAGGGAGATTTGGTCTTTGTGTGATGGGATTGTCGGCGGGCAAGGCAACGGGCCTTTGGAACCTGAGCCATTACCGTTGGGGATTGTGAGTTTCACGGATTCGAGTTGTTTGAATGATGTTTGCATGGGTATGCTAATGGGGTTTGATGTGGAGAAAATTTATTTATTGCGTTCGGCCATGGAGCAGATAAAAGATGACGAAAATTGTGTTTATTGGAATGGTAAGCGGATTACTTTGGAGGATCTGAAACAATATGTTGTCAAAACAAAGCCTTCTCCAGGTTGGGAAGATTATTTGAAAAATGTTTAGTTTGTTTAAAAAGCAGTTATGAAAGTAGGTATTTGTGTGGGGGACGGATTTGGTGAACGTTGGGAACAATATTGTATAGATAACCATATTGATTACAAATGGATTGATGTTTATAAGAATGATGTTGTCGAGCAATTGAAAGATTGTGATGTTTTTTTGTGGCATTTTTCCCATGCCTCTCATAAAGATATGTTGTTTGCCAAACAACTACTTTTTTCTTTGCAGACAGCTGGTAAAAAAATATTCCCAGATTTTTTAACCAATTGGCATTTTGATGATAAAGTCGGTCAAAAATATTTATTGGAAAGCATACAAGCGCCAATGGTTCCGACTTATGTATTTTATTCGAAGGCAGAGGCTATTCGTTGGGCAAAAAGTGTCATTTATCCTAAAGTATTTAAATTGAGAGGTGGCGCGGGCGGTTCAAATGTAAAGTTGATATCTTCAAAAAACGATGCAATTCGTTTAATAAAAAAGGCTTTTGGAAGAGGTTTTGTTCCCTTTGACAGATGGGAGCGACTTTGCGAAGCTGTACGTTTGGTGAAAGAAAAAAAGGCTTCGTTATGGGCGATTGTGCTTGGATTGAAGAGGTTATTTATTTTACCCGAGTTTGCCCGAAAGCATGGAAAAGAAAAAGGTTATGTCTATTTCCAAGATTTTATACCCAATAACGATTTCGATATCCGTGTTATTATAACAGGAAAGAGAGCAATAGCTATTAAGCGTTTAAACCGTAAAGATGATTTTAGGGCTTCGGGAAGTGGGCACATTATTTATGATTATAAACAAATTGATATTCGGTGTGTACAAATTGCTTTCGAGGTAAATAAAAAATTGCAGACTCAAAGTATTGCTTATGATTTTGTTTTTTTGAATGGAAAACCTCTTATTGTCGAATTGAGTTATGGATATTCCATGCATGGGTATGACAAATGTCCGGGTTTTTGGGATGAACAATTGAGCTGGCATCCGGAACCTGTTAATCCTCAATATTGGCAATTGGATAATTTGATAAAAAGCATGAAACAATAATTAAAAAATACCGTTATGTCGTTTAGAACTTATTTTAAGAATTCGGATGTATTTTATTCTTTGTACGGATATTTGCGTCGTTTTAAATATTGGATGTATTCGTTTATTCCTAATGAAATTTATGCCAAGAAATATTATTACAATCATACAGGGCGAAAATTGAATTTACAGCGTCCTGTTACTTTTGACGAGAAATTGTGGTGGTTGAAATTGAATTATAAAAATCCTTTGATGACCATCTGTTCCGATAAATATTTGGTGCGGGACTATGTTAAGGCACAAGGTTTAGAAAGTATTCTAAATGAATTGTACGGGATTTATTACTCTGTTGATGATATTGATATATCAAAATTGCCTGATAAGTTTTTTTTGAAATGTAATCATATTTCAGGCGGTAACATGAAATGCTATAAAACCGATTTTAATTTGTTGGCAGTAAAGAAAAAATTAGGCGTTTTTCTTCCTGTTAATTATTTCTATTATTCCAGAGAGTGGAATTACAAAAATATAAAATCTTGTATTATTGCCGAAAAAGTATTGGAAGACCATTCCGAATTACCTTTCTTGGATTATAAGTTTATGTGCTTTTCCGGTGAACCTAAGCTACTTTTTTTGGATATCGGTGTTTCCAAAGAAGATGGTTCGCATGCAGAAGAATATTACCGAAATATTTATGATATGGAGTTTAATCCAGTTGCAATAAAAGAGACTCGAGAACATTATGATTATTCAAAAATTCGAAAACCGGATAATTTTGATTTTATGATAGAGTGTGCACGCAAATTGTCAAAACCTTTTCCTCATTGTCGGGTTGATTTATATAATATTGATGGAGCTGTAATTTTTGGTGAGATTACTTTTTTTCATGGTGGAGGCTGTAATGATATTCAACCGGAAGAGGCTGCAGTTAAGATGGGGGATTGGATTATATTGAAGAAGTTTGTATCAGACGAGTGAATCTGAATATGCCAGTTTTTTTCTATATGATTGTCATTATAATCGGATAAATGATTTAATAAATTATTGGAATGACAGTGTATTTGTTAAACTTATTCTCCATTCCTATATATGCATTACTTCTTTATTTTGTCGATGTTGGCAGTAGGAAGAAGAATCGGATTTTGTGTGGTTTGATCGGACTGCAATTATTTTTGACAGCAGCATTACGGGCAACAACGGTAGGAGGAGATTTAGAGAATTATATACCTGCATTTTTGACTATATCCGAAATGTCTTGGAGTGAATTGTGGATGTATCCATGGGAGTATGGTTTTGTTTTATTAAATAAAATATTATCACTTGTTTCTTCCAATGAACGTGTATTGCTTGTCGGAGTAGGATTGCTTGTTACGATTGGCTATATTCGCTTTATTCGGGTTTATTCCAAAACGGCATGGTTGAGTTTGTTCTTGTTAATAACTTTCGGCTACTATGTTTCTTCACTTTCTATGTTGCGGCAATCTTTGGCTATTGTTTGCGTGTTGAACAGTATTCAATATGTTGAGAACAGAGATCTTAAGAGGTTTGCCTTGTGTGTGTCGGTTGCCACATTTTTTCATTATACGGCAATAGCTTTTTTTTTACTATACCCTTTTAGTCGTTTTAGGATTAGTATCGGCTATTTTGTATGTCTTCTGGTATTTACTTTTGTGTTTTCTGTTTTTGCAGGAAAATTTGTGTTGTTGCAGTTGATTGAAAAGTATTATTCGATTTATGAGGGGAACATGGTAAGTGGAGAGGGATATAATATGTTGTTGTTATTGTTGGCGATTACTTTCGGAGGTTTGCTGGTGCGCCATTACAATCATATTGCAGACAGAAGGCTTGATGTGTATTGCCAGATGTTGATTTTAGCCTGTTGCCTGCAATTGATCTCCATTCAGTTCAGTTTGTTTGCACGGATTGTGTTGTATTATCAGATTGGTATTGTCGTTTTTATTCCTGAGGTATTGTCTTTTTTGAAAAACAGACACCTTACTTTTTTCTGTAAAATAGGTGTGTCGGTGGGAGCAATTTGCTTTTTTATATGGATTTATCTAGCCAATAATTCTTCCGGTATACTTCCATATACTTTTTTAGGAGAATAGATTAATTGTGTTTATGAAAGTTCTTTGTTTAATTGATAGTCTTGGTTCTGGTGGAGCTCAACGGCAATTGGTCGGGCTTGCGAGTTTGTTGAAAGAGAGAGAGTATGATGTATTAGTCGTTTATTATCATAGCGATCATTTTTTTGTTCCTTTTTTGAAGAATAATAGGGTGGCTTACCATTATGTGGAGGGAACCAGCCATATAGGCACAAAGTTTTTCAAGGTGTATAAAGTTGTTAAGGATTTTGCTCCGGATGCAATGATTTCTTATTTAGGTGGAGCGAATATGCTGGCTTGCCTGATCCGTTTGGCAGGTTTGAAGTTCAATCTGATTGTTTCGGAAAGAAGTCTGACCCAAAAAGTGGATTTAAGAGTGCGCCTGAAGTTCTTTTTGTACAGATTCAGTCATTATGTCGTACCCAATTCTTATGCGGAATGTGATTTTATAGCTGATCATATTCCTGCTTTGCGGGAAAAATTAGTTACAATTACCAATTTTGTCGATGCTGAACGTTTCTTGCCTTGTTGCGATTCATTAGAAGAAAAGAAACCATTACGACTGTTGTGCGTGGGAAGTATCAGGAAGGTGAAAAATACTTTGGGGGTGCTGTCAGCTGTCAGACAAGTTATTGATGCCGGATATGCTATTCGTGTCGATTGGATTGGTGATTCGTTGGAAGATGATTATTATCAGGATTGTTTGCAAACAATCGAAAGATTTCATCTTCAAGATGTTTTTCATTTTCACCCTTCTACGGCAGATATCCATTGTGAATATAGAAAAGCTGATTTATTTTGTATACCTTCTTTGTATGAAGGTTTTCCCAATGTGCTTTGTGAGGCAATGACTTGCGGATTGCCAGTCATTGCTAGCAGGGTAAGTGATAACGCTTATATTTTGGGAGAAAGCAATAAGGATTTTTTATTCAATCCCTGCTCTATTGACGAGATGGTTGATTGTATTATCCGTTTTCAAAAACTGCCATTGGGAGAAAGAAACTTAATGGGGAAAAGAAATCGGGAAAGTGCTTTAAAAAAATTTTCCAAAGAATCGTTTGTCGATCGCTATATACAATTAATCCAATAAATACATGGTTGGTCGTACATTGTTAATTGTTGGGGGAACACTCCAACAGGGAGGTGCCGAACGTATCATTTCGGTGTTGTCGAAGGAATTCCTGGGATATTTCGCAGAGGTGAAAATTGTGTTGTGGAGAGAAGCACCAATGTTTTATCCGATTTCGGAGCAGATAGAAATTGTTTCTATTCCAGAACGGAGCGAAAAAAAGAATGTGGCGGGGCATATGAAGTGGTTCAGAAAGTATGTGAAACAACTGAGACCGGATGTAATCCTTTCTTTTTTGGCTCCGTTTAATATGTTGTCTTTGGTCAGTTTGGCCGGGACAAGAATACCAATATATATAGCTAGTCGCTGCGACCCCCGTTATGATGCACCAAACAGATGGTGGCGTTGGGTGAGGGATGGTATTTATCATTTAGCTGACGGCATTTCTGTGCAGTCGGAAAGAAATAAGGAATATTTTTCAAAGCTTCTTCGGAAGAAAGTATCGGTAATATATAATCCCGTATTTATTAAATCGGAATTGATTGGGAGAGCTTTAGAAACACCAAAAGAACCAGTCATTGTTTCAGTGGGGCGTTTGAATAAGGTGAAAAATCAAGAATTGTTGCTGGATGTTTTTCAAGAGATTCACTGCAATTATCCTGATTATCGGTTGGTGATTTATGGAGAGGGAAACTATCGAGAAGTGTTGGAGAAGAAAATCCGGGATTTGCAACTTGAGAAGTACGTATCACTGCCCGGTGCCTGTGCTGATGTGTTGTCTCGGATTTTGCCGACAGAAATTTTTGTGATGACATCCGATTATGAGGGAATGTCCAACGCTTTGATAGAAGCGATGACATTAGGAATACCGGTTGTTTCTACTCGAGTGTCCGGGGCTGTGGATATTATACGAGACAGGGAAAATGGACGATTGGTGGATATCCGGGATGCCGATGGGTTGAAAACTGCTTTGATAGAGTGGTTGGAACATAAGGAAAAAGCACAGGCATGTGCCCGGGAAGGTGTAAAATTAGCCGATAGATTGCAATTGGAGGTAATTGTGCAGGAATGGTTGAGATTTATGAAAATTGATATTAAAAAGTAAAAAAAATATGCAAAAGATTTTAGTTACCGGAGGAGCTGGATTTATCGGCTCCAATTTGTGTGAAGCCTTGCTGAAGGAGGGCAATGAAGTGAGGTGCTTGGACAATTTTGCCACGGGAAAGATTGAGAATCTATTGCCTTTATTGCATCGTTATCCAATACAGTTCAGGTTGATTGTGGGCGATATCCGAAAGCCGGAGGATTGCCGGAAAGCGGTAGAGGGGATGGAATATGTGTTGCATGAAGCGGCGCTGGGTTCGGTTCCCCGAAGCGTGAACGATCCGGCAACGACGAATGAGGTGAATATTAGTGGTTTTTTAAATATGTTGATTGCGGCAAGAGATGCAGGGATAAAAAGGTTTGTGTACGCAGCTAGTTCTTCCACGTATGGGGATAGCGAATCACTGCCTAAAGTGGAAGAGGTCATCGGCCGTCCGCTTTCGCCTTATGCAGTGACCAAATATGTTAATGAGTTGTATGCGGATGTGTTTGCCCGTACGTATGGGATGGAGACTATTGGTTTGCGTTATTTCAATGTATTCGGACGCAGGCAGGATCCATTCGGAGCGTATGCCGCAGTGATTCCGCTGTTCGTGAAGCAATTGATGAAGCATGAAAGTCCGGTTATTAACGGGGACGGGGAATATAGCCGTGATTTTACTTATATCGACAATGTGGTGCAGATGAATATGCTGGCATTGACTACACAGAATCCGGAAGCGGTGAATCAGGTGTATAATACAGCTTTCGGGGAACGCACGACATTGAATGAACTGGTGGGGGATCTGAAGGAATTTTTGAGTGAGTTCGATTCTGAGATTGCCGGAGTGGAGATTTTGCACGGACCGAACCGGATGGGTGATATTCCTCATTCACTGGCTTGTATTGACAAGGCAAAGAGGTTACTTGGATATAAACCTCGCTATTGTATGCGGGATGGTTTGCGAGAAGCTGTGAAATGGTATTGGGAAAATATTTAACTCTTTATAAAATAATCGATTATTTATGGAAAATATAAAGATTGCCGTAATCGGTCTCGGTTACGTAGGGCTTCCCTTGGCCCGTTTGTTTTCAACAAAATATGAGACGGTAGGGTTCGATATGAACTGTGCACGGGTGGATGCATTAATGGCGGGGCATGATGCTACGTTGGAAGTGGCGGATGATTTGCTGCAAAGTGCTTTGAAAAACGGGTTCCGGTGCACGGCGAATATCGAGGATATTCGGAATTGCAATTTTTATGTAGTGGCAGTACCGACCCCTGTGGACAAACATAACAATCCGGATTTGACACCTTTGTATAAAGCGAGTGAAACAGTGGGGAAAGTGTTGGGAAAAGGAGATATCGTGGTGTATGAATCAACGGTATATCCCGGTGTGACGGAGGATGAATGTATCCCAGTGGTAGAACGAGTGTCGGGGTTGAAATTCAATACGGACTTCTTTGCAGGATATTCACCGGAGCGGATCAATCCAGGAGACAAACAACATACGGTAGAAAAAATTAAAAAAGTGACTTCCGGTTCTACTCCGGAAACGGGCAAAATAATCAATGAGGTGTATGCCTCGGTGATTGCTGCGGGAACCCACTTAGCACCAACGATTAAAGTGGCGGAGGCTGCCAAGGTGATTGAAAACTCGCAACGGGATATCAATATCGCTTTTGTGAACGAATTATCGAAAATATTTACTAGAATGGGTATTGATACACTGGATGTGTTGGAAGCTGCTTCTACAAAATGGAATTTCCTGCCGTTTAAGCCAGGTTTAGTGGGAGGACATTGCATCGGCGTCGATCCTTATTATCTGGCACAATGCGCACAAACTTACGGGTATAATCCAGAGATTATCTTGGCAGGACGCCGCATGAACGATAGCATGGGGGAATATGTAGCGAATCAGGTGGTGAAACTGATGCTGAAGAAAGGAATTCAAGTGTTAGGTGCGGATATCTTGATGTTGGGAATAACGTTTAAGGAAAACTGTCCGGATGTGCGGAATACCAAGGTGTTAGATATCATCCGTGCCTTGCAGGATTACAATGTACATATTACGGTGTATGATCCGTGGGCATCACCGGTAAGCGTGAAGCGGGAGTATGGAATCGATATTGTAGATGAGTTACCGACGATACAATACGATGCAGCGGTGTTGGCTGTAGCGCACGAGCGGTTTAAGGAAATGAATTTGAAGAAATGGATGAAGAAACAACATGTGCTGTATGATGTGAAAGGATTTTGGAGAAAAGATGAGGTGGACGGACGGCTGTAAATATCAATACAAGAGAATGAGGTTAGTAGGGCTGTTACTTATCTATAGTATGATGGTTAATTTTTAAAAGAACTCGGTTAGTATACCCTAAATCAAGCGCTTACATAATTACATGAAAATATTATTTACCGACAATTCCCTCTGGGGTCTATTGAACTTCAGGGGGAGTATCATTATACACTTGCGTGACCTGGGGCATGAGGTGGTTATGGTATCACCTGTGGATGCTCCAAGTAAAGGAATGAATGTGCCTGATGGGGTACGGCATATTGCTATAAATATGCAGCGAACAAGTACGAATCCCTTGCATGATGTGCGATATTTTTTCCGTCTGTTAAGTATCTACCGGGAAGAACGGCCGGATTATATCTTCCATTTTACGATCAAGCCGAATATATATGGTACGTTGGTAGCTCGTCTGTTAGGTATTCATAGTACGGCGATGGTGGCGGGGTTGGGATTCACTTTCTCGCATGGTGGTTTGACCAGTAAGGTGGCACATCAGTTGTTTCGATTTGCCTTGGGGTTCGCCGATAAGATCATGGTGCTGAATGAAGAGAATGCCCGTATCCTAATAGAGCGGAAGGTGGCACGCAAAAAACAGGTTGTCTTACTGGAAGGTGGCGAGGGAGTGGATTTGGAACGGTTCCGTTTCTCGGACAATCAATCGGACAAGACGATCTTCTTGATGGTGGCTCGTGTTTTGTATGACAAGGGCTATAAGGAGATGGTGGAAGCCGCAAAAATCGTAAAACGTACACATCCGGAGGTAGAGGTACAATTATTGGGACCGGTGGATGAAGCCTATCCGAATGCCGTAAGCAAGGAGCAGATTCGGCTGGATGAGGAAAGTGGTGCCATTACATATTTAGGCTATACAACCGAACCGGAAAAGTTCATGGGACGACCCGGTATATTATTATTATTATTAAGCAATTACCATGAGGGTTTAAATCGCTCGCTGATGGAGGGTTGCGCCTTGGGCAAGCCGATCATCGCCTCTGATATTCCCGGCTGTAGGGAGACGGTACGTGAGGGGGAGAATGGCTATCTGGTTCCCCCGAAAGAAGTGAATGCTTTGGCTGATGCGATGCTTCGCTATTTGTCGCTTAGTGATGAGGAAAAGGAGTCTATGAGTATCAATAGTCGCAAGTTGGCAGAAGAACGATTTGATATAAACTCAGTAAAAAGTTGTTATGAACGAATTTTACAGGAATGCATGAATTGAAGAAATAATGTAAAAATAGATAAATTGTTTATCCAGTAAAATCGATATTTCTTTGTTAAAATTAAGTGTCAAAATCAATGATAACATTAGATGAAATATTGAAAATGCGGCTTTCTCTCCACATCCAGTTTCGATAGCCGATTAGGTGAGGATGACAACCGGATCGATTCCGAAACATTCGAGTGGAAAATAAATATAGTTTGATAAATTCCTGCTTTAACAGGATAAATAATTATTTAATTTGCCAAATTTGCATCCGAACTTAGCATCACGTGTTGCATAGTTGGGTGGTTAAAAATGAAAAACTAGTCAGAACATTAAAAGTCGCCGGGTTCTGTGAACGGCAGCGAAAACTGACTCCGAAACAGGTCGGGGTGATTGTCGATTTCCTGGGAGAACCTTGAGAATTGAAAATTTGAAAGTCCCTTATTTCGGAGATGAAAGATATATGTTTTGAAGATAAAATAAGGGACTTTTGAATGCAAAAGATATATGTTTTTTTAGAGGGAAAGGAGATTCTTACTGTTGACAGGAAACATCTGTTGTACAGCATCAACTTAAAAGTTATGCTGACAGAAGAATTAAAACGCTATAAAAAAAAATTGGTGGAATTGTAGGAAAAAATTTGGCTTTGGATAAATTGGAAGCCTATATTGGAGAGTGCCCGGACCGACGGACCGAAATAATGAAACTGGCCTGGCTGTTGGGGAGTGATGAGTGTCACCAAAAAAAGGGTTGGACTGATTTGGCAAATAAGTTTTTTGACAAATTCCGACCGGAAATATTGACTTGGTGTGGTTTTGACCTGGTAGACCCGTGGAAGGAGAGAGTACCGGTGAACGACCGGAAATTTTTGAGTGACCTGCTGGGGCAAATGAAGGTATATTATTTCAATGATGTGTCTTTCGACTTCCTGGCTGAGCACTTTTATCTCTGTTTTCGTCTGGAGGGAACGGTCGGTTCTTTTTGTACCGAAATGAAAGTACATGACTCCGATTATTCGGATTGTATCAAACATTTTTTGAATGAAATAAATAGGATTAATAACAAAAATAAGAAATAATAATTGATTAATACGCTGTATAACAGGTTTTTCTGTGCTTGTTTTTGCTGCGATTTTAGTAATTGCCGTCCGGTGCATACCCTCTACCTTTGTAGGGTGAAAGTGAATGATACCGGATGTTGTTAATCTTTGAAATCTGAAAAAAATGGCCGTAGGCCCTTATTTAGTTATAAATATTTATATTCTATATTAAAAGAGGAATTTCAGGACATTCCCGGGCGACTTGAAAAGTCTTCTATTAATAGGCTCAATATCAGAGAGGTATAGACACGAAGCAAATTCATTTTCATCTTGATATTAATTTCAAACTTAATTTGTATAGGGTATGAAAGATTATTGTGCTGAAAATGAGAAGAATGCGTCCAGTATTTTTGGAAGTGCATTCCTGACTGTTCCCCGCTTTATCCTGGATCAGTTGTTTAGTGAAAATCTGCCGGTCCGGCAAGGGGGATGGTTACATCTGCTTTTATTTGCCGGCTGTTTTTATGCAGATGGGCATGTTAGATTGAACGACCGAATGGTAAGTTGCCGCAAAGGCGAGTTTGTCGGTACCCAGGCCCAACTGGCTCGTTTGAGCGGGATCAATGTATCGACGGTCAATCGCTTGCTTCGCCAGATGGCGGATAAGAAATTGATTACTATGAACCGTATTCCCGGTGGAACCCGTATCCGGGTGAATGGTTATGTGAACTTTACGGCAGCTCCCGAAAAACCGAAAGTCGAGGAGAATACCCTTGCCGATCAATTGAAAGCTGCCAAAAAGCAATTCGGTGGGAGACAAATGGATGATGATGTTTCAACTTGTTAAAACGGACGGATATGAAAGCATTTGAAAAAGCAGAAGCGGCGGTTATCAGTTCCGTTTTATCGGTAGAGTCGGCCATTATAGAAGTTTATCCGATACTGAAACCGGAGATGTTCAGTCATCCGGACCTGGCGTTTGTCTACAATGCGGCTTGTTCGCTGTATGAAAAAGGGAAGAGGGCGGACCTTGTGACGGTGGATACGGAGATGCACCGGTTGGATGAAAAACATTGGAAAGATATTAACGGGATAGCGGTCCTGAACGACTGGATGATACAACTTCGGCATACCGCTAACCTGAAACAATATGTAGAAGAGGTGAAACGCCGTTATATGCTCCGGATACTTTCGGGGTTGTTCGGTGGATTGAAGGGGAAGGCGGATGACTTCGGTACTTCGTATGCCGACCTGATCGGAGAGGCGGAACAGAAGTTGTTGTCGCTGCGTGAGACTTGTACGGTCGGTAAACCGCTTCGACAGATCGGAGCGGTGGCACAGGAGGTGTTGCAGATGCACCGCGAACGTCTGGAAACCGGTACCGACAGCATGCGTATCCTGACGGGGATCGAGGCTTTCGATTATGTGACCGGCGGACTCTATAATGGCGAACTGACTGTGGAAGCCGGACGTCCCGGCGACGGTAAGACGGCTGTAGCCATGCATATTGCGATGAATGTGGCGATGGCGGGGAAACATGTTTGTTTCTTCAGTTTGGAGATGACGGCATTGCAAACCCTGAACCGCCTGTTTGCCGGTTATGCAGGGATAGATGCGAACCGTTTGCGTATCTCCGGAGCGAACCAGGCGGACCTGGGAAGGATGGAGCGGTTGGCGGAAGATTTTAAGAAGCTGCCGTTGTATTTTGACCATACGTCGGGAAACAGTGTCGCCAATATCCGTGCCCAGGTGAAACTGCAACGGCGTAAGAAGAAATGCGACCTGGTGGTTATCGATTATCTTCATCTGATACAAAAGGAACGTTCCAAAAACGAGACAGTGGACCAGGCGATCGGACGGATTGTAGAAGCATTGAAGCAATTGGCGCAGGAAGAGAATATCCCTGTGCTGCTTCTTTCGCAGATGAATCGTAACAGCGTGAACCGGGATGGCAAACTTCATTTGCCGGAGCTGCATGACTTACGTGACTCGGGGGTGATCGAACAGGTCGCCGATTGTGTCTATTTTGTTTATATTCCCCTGAAGAACGGGGTGGAAAATGATCCGGTGACGGGCGAAAGCCTGGTGGATGTCGGTGAACTCTGGATTAAAAAAGTACGTAACGGTTCTGTCGGGGTGGCTCGTTATCGTTTCAATGAGAGTTATACGCTTATTTCCAACTATTCAAACCGGAAGAAGCCATGACGAAAAGAGAGATCGAACAAATGAAGTCGTCTGTCTGCATCAAGGAGGTAGTCGAGGGGTATGTGTCGCTGGAACGGAAGGGGAGTAACTATATGGGGCTTTGTCCGTTTCACGAAGATCATCATCCATCACTTATAGTGAATCCAGAGAAGCAAACTTTTCATTGCTTTGCCTGCGGGGAACATGGGGATGCGATTGCTTTTGTGCAGAAGATGGAACATTGCAGTTTTATGGAGGCGGTGGGGAAATTGAAAATGGAAAATGGGAAATTGAAAATTAATAAGAAAAAGGCGGAGTCTGTTCCTGTGAATACCAATGAGAAGAAATTTTCAATTGAAAAAAACTGTAAATTTTTTTCCTCCCTTTTGCCTTATGCTTGCGGTAACTCTGAATTGACGCCTGCTTACCTGGATTTTGAAGTCGGGCAATCTCCTGTAAATGTACCGAAGGAGTGGTATGCGATGCGTAACCGTGTCATTTTTCCGATCCGTGACGAAGCCGGGCAGTTAATTGCTTTTGCTGCCCGCCGGTTGGCGGATGGTAATCCGGATGAACCGAAATATATCAATACTTCAACAGCCGGTGGGTATAAAAAAAGCGATCATTTGTATGCTTTGAACCGGGCGAAGGAGGCGATTGTGCGTGAAGGTTTTGTTTTTGTGGTCGAGGGATATAAGGATGCGATAGCCATGCATGCGGCGGGTTTGACGAATACGGTCGCTTTATGCGGGACGGCTCTGACTGGCGGGCAGGTGGAATTGTTGAAACGGTATACCGGCCATCTGTGTCTGTTATTGGACGGGGATAAGCCGGGGCGTGATGCGGCACGGAAAATTGCGCTGTCGCAGGAGGCGGCTTTTTCGGAGATACAGGTTCTTTATTTACCGGAAGGAGAGGACCCGGATTCGTTGTTCCGGCGGCATGGGAGAGAGGTGTTCGTTGCCTTGATCGACCGTTGCCGGACAAGGCCGCATTATTCGGAAGAGTTGTTGTTGTCGGCTTGCCTCTTGTATGCGGATACGTATTATTTTTTCAAAGGGGAGTTTTGCCTGTTTACGGAGGTGATCCATACGATTCTCCGTTCGGATAACCTGTTGTTTGAACATGGGGACTATCGGACGATTTTGTCCCATCTGGCGGAAGGGTATCCAGAAGCTGACCTGGAGATGGTGCTGAGAGGGGTGGCGGACGGGTTGCATGCGGAGTATGACGGGATGGTCCGGCAGGATGTGGAGGCGTTTCGGCTTCTTTATCCGGAAGCATCCAATTACCGGGAGATGTATCTGGTCCGCTTGTTGTTCTTTTATACTGAAAACCGGATATTGAAGGATATCCGGAAGACGGTGAGGGCTTTGTTGCAGTCTTCTCCGGATGAGACCGGGCAACGTCTGGAAATGCTCGTTCATATAGCCGAACGACGGGAGTTGTTACGGCACGTGGCGGAGAATCTGGACAGGCCGGGGACGGTTTGGGGATGATGGGGTTGATTCAATTCTTTCTAATCAAAAACAAATGAAATCAATATCAAACTTACTTCTTTGGGGAGGCATTCTACTGCTTCCCCTAAACTCTTATGCTCAGTTTACCAAAGGACTGAGTTATCGGGCGGAAACCGGCGTCAGCTTCAGCGGAGGGGAACATACTCCTTTTTGGCTGACGGCAAATAAACAGGGACTTTCGTCCATTGAAAAAAATAATGGGTATCTGCGTGCCGGTATTTTTCGGGAGTTGGAAAACGATAAACCTTTCTCGTATGCTTTCGGGGCGGATCTGGCTGTAGCTTATAATTTTACATCGACTTTTGTGGTGCAACAATTGTATGCGGATTTGAAATATCGTTGCCTGGGGTTGAGCATCGGAAGTAAGGAGCGACATAGCGAATTTAATAATCCGCTTCTTAGTAGCGGAGGACTGACATTCTCGGGAAATGCGCGTCCGGTTCCGCAGGTTCGTATCGGTATTCCTGAATATACGCTTGTTCCGGGGACAAAAGGTTGGTTGGCTTTCAAAGGACATATCGCTTATGGTATGTTTACGGATGACGGCTGGCAAAAAGATTTTATTAAGCCGGGAGGTAAACATACGGAGCATGTGCTTTATCATTCCAAAGATTTGTATGTGAAGATCGGTAACCGGGAGAAGTTTCCTTTGATCTTTGAAGGAGGTCTTGAGATGGCTGCTCAATTCGGGGGAAATGCTCTTGTCGGCAATGAAAAGACCGATATGCCAAATAGAATAAAGGATTTCTTTAAAGTGTTTATTCCAAGTGGAGGGAGTAGTGACACTCCGCTAGGGGAACAGACGAATATTTATGGAAACCATTTAGGAGGTTGGAATTTTTCTTTGACCTGGTATGCTCCTAAAGATTGGACAATTCGTCCTTATTACGAACATTATTTTGAAGACCATTCGCAGATGTTCGGAGAATATGGCTGGAAAGACTGCCTGGCGGGAGTGGAAATAACGTTTCCCAAAAATCCTGTCGTTAGCAGTTTCGTTTACGAATATATCTCAACAAAAGACCAGTCCGGTCCTGTTTATTGGGATCATACATCGGAGATACCTGAACAAGTGAGTGGTACAGATAATTATTATAATCATGGTATTTATACCGGTTGGCAGCATTGGGGAATGGGAATCGGGAATCCGCTAGTCATGTCTCCAATTTATAATGATGATGGAGAAATAGTCTTTAAAAGCAATCGCTTGCAGGGACATCATTTCGGGATCATGGGGACTCCTTGTACCGACCTGCAATACCGAATCCTTTTATCGTTTACCCGTAACTGGGGAACTTATAGCTTACCTTTTTATGAGATCAAAAAGAATGGAAATGCGTTGGTAGAATTAACTTATACGCCCCATCAGTTAAAAGGCTGGGATTTTACAGGATCGCTAGGTGTTGACAGAGGCGGGATGTTGGGTAAAAGTGCCGGTGGCATGTTAACAATCAGAAAAACAGGATGGATACGATGAATACAATGAAAAGATACATAATAGTGGTGTTGCTGACCCTGATAGTCAGCTCCTGCGGAAAAATGCCGATCAACGGAGATCTGGATGGCCGCTGGCAGATCATGAAAATAGCATATGCATCAGGAGAGGAAGAGATGCCGGAGCGGGCTTACTACAGTGTTGCTTTACATACGATCAACTTGATGAAGGTTGATGTAACCAGTCAGACCGGCAATATGGAATATACCGGAGATTCATTGTTTGTAGTCATGCCGGTCAGTAAAGTTGAAGATTTATTGCCATTTGGAATGAATGGGACGGAGCAACGTTTCGGAGTCAAAGAATTAACATCGAAACATCTGGTCCTGCAATCGGATTATGCCCGATTGGAGTTTAGGAAGTTTTGAAAACAACAAAACAAATAACAATATGAATAACGTAATCAGAAATGTATTATTGGGGGGATTACTGTGTCTGTCGGTTCCGCTAGCGGCACAGGTACCCCTGGATTTGATTGACAAGGCGAAAGCCGCGGGCATGACGGATGACCAGATCCGTCAGGAGATGAATAAACGGATGGGGCAGTCCGGAGCAGAACAGACTGTACGTACGGCATCGGATGCTGTGGTAACAGACCGCACGGTCACCATTCCGGATGGAAAGGGAATACCACCTCTGGATGCTCAGCGGGAAGCCAATCGTCCGGCGGGAGATTTAAGCGGAACCGTGTTCGGCCGTGAAATATTCTCAAACAAGAACCTGTCCTTTGAACCGGATCTGAATGTACCGACTCCCAAAGGATATGTCTTATCCGCCGGAGACGAATTGCTGATCAATGTCTGGGGAGATTCGGAATTGAACCTGAAACTGAAAGTTTCTCCTGAAGGAACGATTCTTATCCCTAACCTGGGTCCGGTATCTGTGAGCGGACTGACTATTGAAACAGCTGAAAATCGTATCCGTCAGGAACTGGGGCGGATCATGTCTACTTTGTCCGGAAATACAGAGTCTGGAAGTACGGACGGGGCTAATACGTTCGTATCCGTTAGTCTGAGCCAGATACGCAGCATCAAAGTCAATATTGTAGGTGAAGTCGTTGCTCCGGGAACATATACGCTTCCTTCGTTTGCCTCCTTGTTTAATGCGTTGTATGCGGCAGGCGGAGTGAATGAGATCGGTTCGCTTCGTGGAATAAAAGTCTATCGTAACAGTAAGGAAGTCGCTAAACTGGATGTATATGATTATCTCCTGAATGGCAAATACAATACGAATATCCGTCTGGAAGAAAATGATATGGTGATCGTTTCCCCTTATGACCAGCTGGCTGTAGTACAAGGAAAAGTAAAACGTAACCGTATCTTTGAATTGAAAAAAGGCGAAACGCTCTCACAATTATTGAACATGGCTGGAGGTTTTACCGGGGATGCCTACAAGAAAGATGTCCGTGTCAAGCGAAAAGCTGGAAGCCGTTACCAGATAGCTACTGTTACGGAAGATAAATATCCTACTTTTGCGATGATGGACGGTGATTCTTTGTTGGTGGATTCTGTGATCCCCTTCTACGAAAACCGTCTGACAGTGACAGGAGCAGTGTGGCGTCCGGGAGAATATGAATTGAATGGTACTGTTCATACGGTCCGTCAACTGGTTGATCAGGCAGCCGGTTTGAAAGGAGATGAGTTTACCGGTCGTGCCCAGATTACCCGTTTGAATCCGGATTTCACAACGACAGTTGTTGCCATTGATATCCGCGGAATCCTCAGTGGCACATCTCCGGATATAGAACTAAAGCCGGAAGACCAACTAAACATTCCATCCCTGTTTGATCTTCGCGAACCTTATACAATCAAAGTAAGCGGGGCGGTGAATTACATAGATACAGTCCTTCCTTACCGTAATAACCTGACCATTGAAGATGCCATTATGATGGCGGGAGGATTAAAGGAATCGGCAGCAACGGTGAATGTGGAAGTAGCCCGAAGGATTAAGGATACAAAAACTTACGAGAACACTAACCGTACAGCCGAAGTATTCAATTTCGCATTGAATGATAATTTAGGTTTAATCTCTACGGATGGAAAGAAAAGTGATAGGGTCTTTACACTGGAACCGTTTGATGAAGTGTATGTGCGTTTCTCACCGGGTTATCAGGAACAACAGGTGGTGAAGATAGGAGGTGAAATCACTTTCTCCGGTGATTATGTTCTGGCAGAGAAGAACTCCCGTCTGAGCGATATCATCGCCAATGCCGGAGGGATAACTCCTGATGCCTATGTCAAAGGGGCAAGCCTGAAACGCCAGTTGACAGAAGATGAAATGCGCCGCCTGGAAACTCTGCTGCAACTGAGTTCCAATAAACAAAGCCGTGATTCAGTTGCCCTGTCACTGGAAAACATCAAAGACTACTCGGTGGGTATCGACCTGGAAAAGGCTCTGGCTAATCCGGGAAGTGCGCACGATGTGGTATTGCGTGACGGGGATGCGCTTTACATTCCTCAGTTGCAAAGTACGGTAAAGATAAACGGCGCCGTAACTTATCCAAACAGCGTGACCTATACAAATGGGATGTCCGTGGGAGATTGTTTGTCGCAAGCTGGAGGCTATAACGATATTGCCCGTAAATATCCGATCGTAATCTATATGAACGGTAAAGTTGCAACAACGAAGAAATGCTTTATCTTCTTCAAACGTTATCCGAAGGTAGAACCCGGATGCGAAATCGTGGTTCCGACCAAGACACAGCGCGATCGTAAAACCAGCTTAGCGGAGGTACTGAGTATAGCCAGTTCAACCACTTCGATGGCAGCCATGGTCACTTCTATCATTAATACAATGAAATAATTTTCAATCTTCAATTTTCAATTAACAAAGTGGATATGAATCAAATGAATACCCCTGAGACAGACAATGTGCAGGAGATAGACTTGGTAGAATTGGCTAAACGTTTATGGAGTGAACGCAAGTTTTTGTTCAAATGTTGTGGAGTGGCGATAGTTGTAGGATTGGTGGTCGCTTTCAGCATACCAAAAGAATATAGTACAACCGTAAAACTGGCACCCGAAACGTCTGATCCATCCAAAAAGATGGGGAATCTGGGAGGATTGGCTGCTATGGCAGGGATTAATCTGAACAGCTCTTCGGGAGCGGATGCTATTTCTCCGGATTTGTATCCGGATGTGGTGCAGAGTATTCCTTTTCTGTTGGAGTTGTTTCCGGTACAGGTTGAGAGTGAAAAAGGGGATTACTCATCGACATTGTATGCATATATGAATGAGGATCAGAAAAGTGCGTGGTGGAGTTATGTAGTACAGGCTCCATTCAAACTGTTGGGTGTTGTGAAAGATTTATTCTCAAAGGAAGAGGAAAAGAACAGTATGGAGTTATCCTCTTTTCATCTAACAAAAGAGCAGTCTGATGTGATAGAGGATTTGCAGGAGCGCATTTCTGCCTCTGTAGATAAAAAGACATTGGTGATCACTGTCTCTGTTCAGATGCAGGACCCGTTGATCTCTGCGAATATCACTCAAATTGTATTGGAAAAACTTCAGGGATACATCACAAATTACCGTACCCAGAAGGTAAAGCAGGACCTTGAATTCACAGAGAAAGTATTCAGCGAAGCCAGGGAATCCTATTATAAGGCACAACGTGCCTATGCGGCCTTTGAAGATGCCAACAAGAATATCATCTCGGCCAGCTACCGCACGGAACAGGAGCGTTTGAAAAATGAAATGACATTAACCTTCAATGTTTACAATACGCTGGCCCAGAAGCTGGAACAGGATAAACTCCGGGTACAGGAACAGACACCGGTGTATACAATAATACAACCTGCCACAGTTCCTTTAAAAGCAGCTTCTCCCAAGAAGCCGTTGATCCTGATTGGGTTTGTATTCCTTGCCATATTCGGCGGAGTCGGTTATCTGTTTATCAAAGACCTTTTCAAACCCCAAGAGGAAACTGAAGTTTTAGATATTGAATAATTAGTTGGGGGATTTGTATAGAGTTCAGTTTTTATCAGATTTGAACTATCTTGTCCCCGTGCTTGACACGGGGCCGCAGAAGAACCAGCAGTAT